>LFRM01260007.1_pt1 | contig 13402 bp, 13 predicted proteins | sample 618341 | NCBI WGS metagenome assembly LFRM01 (sample SAMN03654438, study PRJNA283298) | anaerobic digester metagenome | isolation source: pool of bioreactors CSTR01a, CSTR02a, and CSTR03a thermophilic anaerobic... | place: Denmark: Kgs. Lyngby | collected 2014-05-21 | reverse complement strand
CTTTATACCTCTAGCACAATGGGTCTTTGTTAAGCAATGCCATAGTGACAAAATTAAAAAAGTTACACAAAAAGATGGAGGCAAAGGCGCATTCTCATTTGAAGGAGGTATTCCAAATGTCGATGCACTCTATACATTTGACTCTAATTTAATGCTGGCCTTTATGCATGCAGACTGTGTACCGGTACTGATTTATGACGAAACAACGAATCTAATAGCTGCCATTCATGCTGGTTGGCAAGGAACTTTACAAGAAATTACAAGAAAATCAGTTCAATTCATATTAGACAACGAAGATGTCGACCCAAAGAATTTAAAAGTCATTATTGGCCCTTGTTTAAGCTTTGACTCTTGTCAATTAGATCCTAAGAGTGTTCCCTATCCATACGAATTAAATGAAAACATCCAATTAGATGAGTCAAATATGCTCAAATTGGATGTCGCTCAAATGAATATTAATCAATGTTTAGACTGTGGAATCCCACAAGTAAACATCACTCGATATGATAAAGATACATTCTCTAATCCAAATGACTTCTTCTCATTTCAAAGAGATGGTACCACAGGCAGACATATTACTGCGATTGGTCGAGCTGAAACCACATAATTTTAGCACGTTTATAGTCATCTTCGCGAAGACATGTATATCCTTTGGGGATCGGCATGTCTTCTTTTTTATCAGCCTCATAAAATATTATCGTGTCCTTATGAATCACATTCACTAATAATTCAAATAATTTTGTCGTATTCTTAAAATGATACGGCGGATCACAGTATACATAATCAAACTTTTCATCAATCCGCTTTAGAGCCTTTTCAAATGAAATAGGATAAACCTTTACAGCCTCATCCACAAACTTTAAATTTTCCTTAATAACAGAAACTGCCTCACGATTCAGTTCAATAATAGTCGCTTTTTCAACACCTCTAGATAAGAATTCAATCGTTATTGCACCTGAACCACCAAATACATCCAATAAGTGACCACCCTCAAAATAAGGGCCTACACGATTAAAGAAAGATTCTTTCACTTGATCAAGGGTTGGCCTGGTGTCCTGTGACCCTAAAGTTTTAAGTTTCCTAGATTTATATTTTCCAGCTATAATTCTCATTTTCGCTTTCTCTCTGAACTCACATGTCTCGCAATTATATTTTGAGAAATCCCCATCGCAATGAATATCGCCATTTGTGAAGAACCACCTGCTGAAATTAAGAGCAATGGTACACCCGTTAAAGGAATCAATCCAGAAGTACCACCGACATTAAATAAGTAATGAACAAAAATATAGGTAGCAGTACCAATTAAATACAATCGTGAAGGTTGATGTTTTATCTTAAACGCATGTTTAAATAAAATAAACATAATAATTATATATCCAATTGTAATCAGTAAAAATCCAATAAAACCAAACTCATCAATCAAAATAGCCAAGACATAATCTGACTCTTGTTCAGGAATATATCCATATTTTAGAATCGAAGACCCTAAGCCGTTTCCAAATAATCCACCCTTCGCAAATGCTAGTAAACCATTAACTTGTTGCATCGAAGTTGATAAGATCCGATCTCTTTCAAATAAAGTATACAGTGATGTAATACGATTTAATTGATATTCCTCAAAACCTATTGTTTCAAGTAAATGAATACCCCCTGGTGTCATTGCAAACACGCCAATTCCGATGGCTACAATAAAAACAATTAATAAAATACGCTGTAAACCAGTAATGAAAGGATGACTCGCCATAAACACTAATGTTGCCGCAATTACCAAAATAATCATAAAGGTTCCAAAGTCATTCTGAACAATTAAGATAATTCCCATCATCGCAACAACCGCAATTAATGGCCCTTTTACGACAGTCCACACTCTTTTAATTTTATCTGTAAATTTAACTTTTTTTAGTCGCTCTTTGTCTAGCATCCAAGAATCAACCGGTAATCCACCTAAGACTGATGCAATAATCGCAATAATAAATGGTTTAGAAATCTCCGAGGATTGGATAGTAAATCCACCTGGTAACTGAATCCAGTTATAAGATCCATACACAGGATCAAAAAAACGAGGCACCAGTATAAATACTAAAAAGAACAATAAGATATAATTAAGCCCTCTGGAGGGATTAAAAAACCATTTCCACTGAAATTTTCTAGCAAAGAATATCATTAGAATATAAGAAATAACGATAAATCCAAATTGTTTTGTAATTAAGAAGGCCAACGATTGAGTATTCTGACCAGACATCGAGGCAGAAGTCACCATTATCGCACCAAAAAAACTTAATAATAACATTATTAAATGAATCATTTTTGAATATCCTTTTGGCATATTTATGTCAAATCGTTTTTTCTTCATTTTTTCACCATTTCTATTTTATCAAAGTTCAAACCTTTTGCACAGAGTTCTATACTTTTCAGTCGAATTGTTGTATCATTATATAAGATTGATACACATAGAACAGGACTAATAATAGAATTATGATAACAACAGACACAATAATCAAGGACCCAAATCCTTTATTACGTCAGAAATCAGAAAAAATTGAATTACCTTTATCCCAAGAAGATCAGCAACTTGTCGATTCTCTATATGAGTATGTTGTAAATTCAACCAATCCCGAGCTTGCACAGAAATATAATCTTCAACCAGCCGTAGGTATTGCTGCTCCACAAATTGGGGTCTTAAAACAAGCCTGCGCCATAGTCATCTATGATTATGATGATGAGGGTGAAATTACAAATACAACTCAGTTTGTATTAATTAATCCTGTTATTCTATCTAAATCAGCAAAATTAGCTGCTCTATCTGAAGGCGAAGGATGTCTCTCAATCAAAGAGCCCTATCCTGGCTATGTTTATCGTTCTCATAAAATTAAAGTACGTGCCTATGATGCACTCACTAAAGAAAACATAACAATTGACGCTACTGGTTATTTAGCCATTGTCATGCAACATGAAATTGATCATTTAAATGGAATATTATTCTATGATCACATTTCTAAAACCGAACCGGATTATATAAATCCAAAAGCAATTATTATTTAGGAGTTTTACTATGAAATCACAAAAACAAGAAGCACCTCATTTATCCTACACGCAACCTAATCGTAAAAAGAACGATACTTTAATCTATGCTCTAGGTGGAATGAATGAAGTCGGAAAAAACATGTACTGTTTCGAACACGAAGATGAGATAATCGTCGTTGACTGCGGCGTTATGTTCCCAGAAGAAAACTTATTAGGCGTTGACTATGTCATCCCTGATTTTTCATACCTTCAAAGAAATCAAAAGAAATTCAAAGCGCTTATCATAACTCATGGTCATGAAGATCATATCGGAGGCGTACCTTTCTTGCTCCAAACAGTTAAACCAGAAAAAATCTATGCACCACGCTTTGCGAAAGCATTATTAGAAAAGAAATTCCAAGAGCGTCGCCTTAGTAATATAAACATCCAACAAATTGATTCAACAACAAAAATCCAAACAAAACATTTTATTATTGGATTCTTTGATGTAATTCACTCCATTCCAGATTCATTAGGTGTCTTATTAAATACAGAAAATGGACGAATTGTTTCAACTGGTGACTTTAAATTTGACTTAACACCTGTAGGCCAAAACTCAGACTACCAAAAGATTGCCTTCTTAGGAGCTTCAGGTGTTGATCTCTTATTATCAGACTCAACCAACTCTCAAGTTAACTCATTCTCTATATCTGAGAAAGAAGTCGCAAAATCAATTATGGAAATCTTTAATAAAACCCAATCAAGAATCATCATCGCAACCTTTGCCTCCAATGTGTATAGAGTAGCCCAGATTATTGATGCTGCCATTGCCTCTGGACGAAAGATTGCTGTTTTTGGTCGCTCAATGGATAGAGTCGTTGAAATAGGACGACGGATGGGAACAATTAAAGCTTCAGATAAACATTTCATGAACAATCATGAATTAAATCATACTCCTGCCCACAAGATTTGTATCCTTTGTACAGGTTCTCAAGGTGAATCACTTGCTGCCTTAAGTAGAATTGCTAATGGCACCCACAGACAAATAAAAGTTATTCCAGGTGATACGGTCGTATTCTCAAGTAATCCAATCCCAGGAAATGCTCAATCAGTATCTGGTGTTGTTAATAGATTGACCCGCTTAGGAGCAGATGTAGTTATTAACTCACCATTAAACTCGATTCATACAACAGGCCATGCTAGTTCTGAGGAACAAAAATTGTTCTTCCAATTAACTAAACCAACCTACTTTATGCCTATGCATGGTGAATACAAGATGTTAGTAACCCATGCCAAAACAGCAGTTGAAGTTGGTGTTGATCCAGAAAAAATATTTATTTGTTCCAATGGAGATGCTCTAATCCTTAGAAATCATGAAGTATTTAGAAGCAATCAACGAATAACAGCTGATGATATTTATGTCGATGGTAATGACGCCTCAGGCTTAAGTACTGCCGTTATTAAAGATCGAAAGATTTTAAGTGATAATGGATTAGTTGCTGTCTTTGTTACTATTGACTCTCGTTATAACAAGATTCTAGTCAGACCAAACATTGTCTCAAGAGGATTTGTTTATATCAAAGAAAATCAAGGTTTGCTTAAAGAAGCAGAACTGTTAGTCTATGAATCACTTAGCGAGAGAATGAAATCTAAAGTTACTTTCTCAGAATTGAAGAACACAATCAGAGAAACACTGGAACCCTATCTTTACCAACAAACACAGCGCAACCCAATTGTTATTCCAGTCATTCTCAATATGAGAGAGGCTATGAATTATAATCGTAAAAACTAGGATTGATGTTTCAATCCTTTTCTTATCTAAAAAATTGTTTATAATATGTTTATGACAAAGAAGAAACAAGCCCTCATTATCACTTTATTAGTATTCGTCTTAGCCCTTGTAATCCTATTGGTTGATGGGCTGTTTTTTGCTAATAAGCGAGTTAAAACAAGACAAATTACTATACAAGATACTAAAATATCAGAATCACTGGATGGTTTGAAAATTGTCTATTTTTCTGATGTTCACTATAATTTATTTGTCGATGAGAACAGGCTAGACAAAGCTGTAAAACAAATTAATAAAGAAAAACCAGATGTTGTTTTGTTTGGTGGGGATTTAGTCGACTACACTGAAGAAGGACAATTAGAACAACAACAATTGTCATATTTAATTGACACATTATCTTCAATAAATGCACCTTACGGTAAATTTGCGGTAAGTGGTCAACAGGAAGATTCCTCTGAATATGCGACCAACACCTTTGAATCACTCATGAATATGGCAGAATTTGAAATTATTGATGATAAATTATTCCACATTTATTACAATAAAGACTTCTTTAATTTAATCGGAACCAAATCGGAACCAAATGTTAATTTAATGGATAATAGTAAATATACTATTGCCTTTACCCATGAACCTAAGAATGCTGATTTATTTGCGGCCTTTCCAATCGATCTGATGATTGCTGGGTCTACCCATGGTGGACAGATTAATCTTCCATTATTTAGGGGGCTATTTAATAATGCTCAACCCTATACCAGACACACACAAAACCTATCTAATATGCAATTAGATATCTCTAGCGGGATTGGTACATCGAAAGTTGATATACGACTGTTTGCTGATGGCGATATCTTAGTTTATACACTTAAATCCTTACAAAAGTAAGAAACCAAATAAAGCACCAAATAAGATTAACCAAGTCGTATTAATCTTAAAAACGTATAAAGCAACAAATGAAACCACTCCTACAAGAGCCGTTGGTATGTTAACAATGGACGATTCAAACAAGCGAACTAGGACGGCTGCCATTAATGCTAATGACGCAACATTCACCCCATCTAGTATAAACTTAAGTTTCTGTGAGGCTCTTAGTTTATGAAGAATGGGGTTTAATATGGCCACTAACAAGAATGAGGGTAAAAAGATTCCAGCTGAACTTACTAATGCTCCTGGTATACCTTTCACAAGATAACCCACTGTGGCAGCTGTTGTAAAAACAGGGCCTGGTGTTAATTGACCAATGGCTACAGCATCGATTAATTGACCTTGAGTAATGAGTCCTAAATCCGATACGAATTCATTGTCTAAAAAAGCTAATAAAACATATCCACTACCGTATAAGACCACTCCAATTTTTAAAAATGTTAAAAACAAAAGGACTAAACTGACTGGCTCAACAGCGTATGTCTTACCTGATTGATGCTCAATCATTAAATTGTACAAGAAAATTAGAACACCCATTCCAAATAGTAACACTAATTCATTGACACCAAGTAAATAGAGACCAATAGTCACGACAAATGCGAACCAATATAGGGGTTTCTTTAAAACAGTACTGATTAGTTTTATAAGGGCATTTAACACAATCGCAATGATGACTGGTTTAATACCGTCTAATAGATTAGCAACTTGAGGAATTGAATTATATTCAACATATAAAAATGTAAAAATCAAAACCATTATCATGGCTGGGATGATAAAGCTTATACCAGCTATAAATAAGCCAATAATTCCACCCCTATCGTAGCCTAAGAAAATAGCCATTTCAGTCGAGTTGGGTCCAGGGATCAGAGATGTTAATCCAAACATATCCACAAATTTCTCTTTAGGCAACCATTTGCGTTTATCGACAATTTCATCTTCCATCATGGCTACATGGGCAGCTGGTCCGCCAAAGGCTGTAAAACCTAGTTTTGTAAACACTTTGAAAATCTCAAGATAAGGTTTCTTTTCCATCGTTAAATCTCCTATAATTATTGTATCAATGAAACATTTCCAATGACACTTATATAATTAAAAAGCCGAATAAATCGCATTATATTACTATATTAACTAATTTGTTTGGTACAACAATGACTCTACGAATTGGTGTGTCTCCAATAAAATTCTTAACATTGTCAACCTCAAGAGCCATTTTTTCTAGGTTCTCCTTCGTTTCATCAAGTGATGCTTCAAATTTACCACGAAGTTTACCATTAACTTGAACAACTATTTCCTTTGTTTCTTGGACAAGTTTTTGTCGATCAAAGGTAGGCCAAGCTACATAAGAGATTGATTCTTCGTGTCCAAGTTTTTGCCATAGTTCTTCACCCATATGAGGCGCGAAACAAGCAAACATCTGAACAAATCCTTGAGCATATTCTCTTGGAATTGTGTCTTGTTTATATGCTTCATTCACAAAAATCATCATCTGAGAAATTGCTGTATTAAGATTTAAAGTATCAATGTCATGGGTTACTTTCTCTACTGTGTAGTGATACACATAATCAAGTTCTCCATTATTTTCATCAACGATTTCTTTTTGTTCAAAGAGACGCCAAACACGATCTAACCAACGTTTGGTTCCATCTATACCTTGTTCAGTCCAAGGTAAGGCTGCCTCTAATGGACCCATAAACATTTCATAGATTCTTAAGCTGTCAGCTCCATGACTACTGACTAAGTCATCAGGATTAATTACATTGCCTCGGGACTTACTCATCTTCTCATGGTTTTCACCTAGAATCATTCCTTGATGAAACAACTTAGAGAATGGTTCTTTGGTACTTACAACTCCTAAATCATAGAGGAATTTATGCCAGAATCGAGCATAAAGTAGGTGCAACACCGCATGTTCTGCGCCACCTATATAAAGGTCAACTGGTAGCCAGTGGTCTAATAACTTTTTATCGCCTAGTTCATTTTGATTGTGAGGGTCAATATATCGAATGAAGTACCAACATGAACCTGCCCACTGCGGCATCGTATTAGTTTCTCTGGTGCCTTCAGGTATATTTACCCACTCAGGATTATTTGATAATGGTGTCGCGCTACTGCCAGTAGGTTTATAGTTATCTAATTCAGGTAGAGTTAATGGAAGTTCATCCTGAGATAGACTTCTCATGGTACCATCTTTTAAGTGAATAATTGGAATTGGTTCGCCCCAATACCGTTGGCGTGAGAACAACCAATCACGAAGTTTAAAAGTAACTTTTGGTTCTCCGATGCCTCTTTCTTCTAACCAGGCATTCATCTTGTTGGTGGCTTCTTCTTTGCCTAATCCATTTAAAAAGTCTGAATTTATGTGAAATCCATCACCTTCAAATGCTTCGATTGATAAATCTCCGCCCTCAAGTACAGGAATAATTTCCAAATTATACTTAGTCGCAAATTCATAATCTCTTTGATCATGAGCGGGAACTGCCATAATGGCTCCTGTGCCATATGTTGAAAGCACATAATCAGCGATGTAAATAGGAATTTTTTTATTATTAGCTGGATTGATGGCGAATGCACCTGTAAATACACCAGTCTTTTCTTTATTTAGCTGAGTTCTTTCTAAATCTGATTTTGATTGAATGGAATCAATATACTTAGAAACTGCTTCTTTGTTTTCTTCTGTTGTAATGCTTTTGACAAATGGGTGTTCAGGCGCAAAAACACAGTATGTTGCGCCAAACAAAGTATCACTTCGTGTTGTAAAGACTGTAAATTCTTTATCATGCCCCTCTATTTTAAAGATGACATTGGCTCCTTCACTTCGACCGATCCAGTTGGCTTGCATTTCTTTAGTTGAATTAGGCCATTCCACTAAATCTAAATCATCGAGAAGTCTTTGAGCATATTCTGTAATTCTTAAGACCCATTGTCTCATTGGAATACGAATTACTGGATGTCCGCCTCTTTCACTTTTACCATCTATAACTTCTTCATTGGCTAACACTGTGCCTAAGGCTTCACACCAGTTGACGGCAATTTCATCAACATAGGCTAGTCCTTTGTCATACAGTTGTGAGAATATCCATTGCGTCCATTTGAAATAATCTGGGTCAGTGGTTGAGATTTCGCGATCCCAGTCATAGGAAAGACCTAATGATTTAATTTGATCTCTAAAGACATCAATATTCTTTTTAGTAAAGGTTGCTGGATGATTTCCTGTTTCGATAGCGAATTGTTCAGCTGGTAATCCAAAAGCATCCCAACCCATTGGATGTAGCACATTATAGCCTTGTTGGCGTTTAAATCGTGCCACGATATCGGTGGCGGTATAGGATCTTGGGTGGCCGACATGTAATCCGTCTCCACTTGGATATGGAAACATGTCTAGGACATAGTATTTAGGTTTTGAGAAATCTGAGGTATCGGTTTTAAATGTTTTGTTTTCGTCCCAATACTTCTGCCATTTCTTTTCAACAACTTTATGATTGTACATAGTTTATATTCTCCTTTAAATAAATAAAAAAGGCTTCCCAAGGACGCATAAAGCGTGGTACCACCTTTGATTTTGACTCGAGTTGTTAACGCCAACGACGAATTAGGTTTTGCCTAATTAGCTCCAAGACGAGTTCACTGTCTTTTATATTATCTTGCACCAACCGATAATTCTCTTTAATAAAAGATTTAGCTACTACTTCTTTTCATTGCTTATGTGTGTATTTTACTAACTTACCACTTGTTTGTCAATGAAGACCCCATCTTCATCATCAATTTCAGAAAAGCGGACAAAAACACGCTCACTTTGTGAGGTGGGTATGTTTTTTCCAACAAAATCAGCACGAATAGGAAGCTCTCTGTGGCCTCGATCTACTAAGACTGCTAGTTGTATAGACTTAGGGCGTCCATGGTCTACTAAGGCGTCCATGGCGGCTCTGATGGTTCTTCCTGTATAGAAAACATCATCCACTAAGACACATGTTTTATTGGTTATGTTTTTATCGATAACATATGAATCATGACTATCTTTCTTATCATCACGCCAGTTGGTAATATCTAGTTCAATGACTTCCACTGCTTGTGTTTCAAATTCTTGAAGTAAACTTTGAATTCGATAAGCGAGTGGAATGCCTCTTGTTTTTATACCAACTAAAACAAGGTTATCTATTCCTTGATTTCGTTCTATAATTTCATGAGCCATGCGTGTAATCGAGCGATTGATGTCTTTATCTTTAAGTAATTGTTTCATGTCCTTATTATACTTAATCAAAGACTATGTTACAATTAAAAAAACAGGAGGCTGTTATGAAGAATATACAAATACCTAAACAAAAAACAATTGCTTTAGTTGCTCATGATAATCGAAAAGATGAGTTGCTAAGATGGCTGGATCAAAACATCGATGCTTTTAAGGGCCATAAACTTGTCGGCACTGGGACAACTTCTTCACTTATTCGTGAAAGATATAGTACTGAAATCTCTTCTTTTTTATCAGGACCGATGGGTGGCGATCAACAATTAGGTGCTGCTATTGCTCAAAATGAGATTGATTTACTTTTCTTCTTTTGGGATCCACTTGAAGCCCAACCCCATGATCCTGATGTGAAGGCTTTATTAAGGATTGCGGTATTGTATGACATACCTGTTGCTCAGTCTGTGTCTGGTGCTAATTTCTTAATTCATAGTGATTATTGGAATAATGAATTCACTAAATATATTGCTGATCCTAAGGAAAGCTTAGAAGATCGAGTAGAAGAATACTCAAAGAAATTATAAAAATCTTAAATATTTGAAATAGCCTATAAAATACACATAATAGCTTGATTGACTGCCTAAATTATGCTATTATTTGTAGGCACTTCAGTATGGCCCGTTGGAGAAACGGTTAACTCACATGCCTTTCACGCATGCATTCACGGGTTCGAATCCCGTACGGGTCACCAATTTATAGGGGTATAGTTCAATGGCAGAGCGACGGTCTCCAAAACCGTAAATCCGGGTTCGAGTCCTGGTACCCCTGCCAATTCATCTGTCCAACTTGGCGTAAGTCCACTTATTAGAGGACTTTTTTTATACCCAAATCCCACCCTATTATTGTAAAAAGCATAAAAAAGAATGGGTATGAGTAATGAATTAGTTCAAATAAAGCTTCATTTACTCTTTTTAGAAGGTAGGTTGTGTATGAGAAAAATTATTCTAATTGTAATCACTTTATTGCTTTGTGCATGTGGGCAAGGGAGTGATGTTGTCTTTGAAACAAACGAAACTGAACCAAAGCATCTAGGGACAACTTTTGTTTATTATGAACATTTCACAGATAAGGGTGATGGTTTTTACCTTTATGATCTGTATCAGTTAGTTTATGTTGATAGTAACTATAATTCTATCCCATTAAGTTACCTTTCCTTTGCTGACGATAAAGAAGTTAATCTACTTGAAGATTATCAATTTGATAAATATTACGACGCATTCTTTTTTGGGTCATCAGTTCAACAGTTTGGTGATTCTTTGTATTTTTTAAGCGAGGGCCAAGACATTGAACAAAATGTGGGTTATTACTTGAATCAAGTTGACTTAAAGGGGGAAAACAGGAAACAACTTTTATCTCTTACTTTTGTCCCCTACTTGTTCATTTTGCATCAAGATAGATTGATAATTACTGAAAACAATATGAATGGTTTGATTCTTCATATCTATGATAATCAATTAAAAGAGATAGAAACGCTTGAAGTTGATGGGAGTGTATCTCGACTCCATGCGTATGATGAATATGTTTACATGACTGTTGATAATCATGGGAGCAGTGCAATTAAACGATTAGATTTACGTGACTTTAGCATTACTAATGTTCATGATAATGACAGTTTATTATTTGTGAATGGAGATAAATTTGGTACTTATAATGTTAGTAAAAAAGCTAATGAAGTAGATGATCTTAGTGAGATTTATACGATAACAAAGATTTTTGATTTAGAGACTAATAAACTTCTGTCCGAAACTCATGACGAAATGATTGGATATTTTGACGATGAATGTGTTTATGTGGCTTCCCTTAAAGAAGAAGAGATGAAATATATCAAATACGACTATGAATACAACATTATTCAAGAAATTACTCCGTCTGACTTTATGACTTCAAGTCGTTTATTAGTTACTATTTTTATAAGCCAAGACTTTTATCATATAATACGAGTGATTGATGACAGCATTATTTCTAAAGGATTTATTGATGGGAAAATGTCTTACTTTAATTGTTCTTTTGAAGTAAATGACTGCGAAGTTTTCTATCAAGACAATAACTCTGTTGATTAGAGGAAGTGTTAATGGATAGATATTTAGAAGTTAAACATGTCACGAAAAAATATGGTTTATTGATGGCATTGAATGATGTTAGTATTAAATTTGACAAGGGCGTTTATGGTCTGCTAGGTCAAAATGGTGCTGGAAAATCTACTCTGATTAAGATTATTTCAGGAACTTTAAGTAGTGATGAAGGAGAGGTCCTGTATCAAGGACAAAAAATAGGCGAACTTAAAGAAGAATATCGAGAAGTTTTAATTGAAAATTTCTTCAAAATTGTTAAACATTAGTGGTCGGTTTGTTTGCCTATTTTAGAAGATTTGTTATGTTAATGATTTCCATGAACTCGTCTTAAATTTTTCTAGCCTACCAGTTTATCTGTCCCACTTAATTGAGATCACAAGATGAACTTTTTTTAGTCATTAATCTTGTCTCTCTTTTTTGAGTAAGATAGAATGGATATTGTTCAAAAAGGAGGAATTAAGTATGTTAAAAGAATTTAAAGAGTTTATTTCAAGAGGAAATGCATTAGACTTAGCCGTCGGTGTTATCATTGGTGGTGCTTTTTCAGCAATCGTTAATTCACTTGTTGATGACCTTCTAATGCCAATTATCGGAATGATGGTAGGCATTGATTTCTCATCATGGGTTATCAGAGTTAATACCGTTCCACTAGCTATTGGTCTATTTATTCAAGCAATCGTTAACTTCCTAATTATTGCGTTTGTCTTATTCTTAATCATTCGCACAATTAATAAGACCCGCAAACCTGAACCTGAAGTTGAGGTTGTTGAAGAAGTTGTTGAAAGCGATGAAGTTGTATTACTACGAGAAATTAGAGATGCATTAAGAAAATAGAGTTGAGCTTAAAAAGTTCAACTTTTTTTATGTTAGAATGTAGGCATGAAAAAAATATTAACCCCCCTTTTAATTACACTATTACTGATCACATCCTTTACCTCAGTACACGCTGTTTCACTCAGTGATATTGATTTAATTAACCTCAATAGTAACTTTGCGACTGTCACAGAAGTATATCAGGATGAAACAAGAGTTTTATATCAAAAAAATGCGGATGCCTCCATGTATCCCGCTTCATTAACAAAAATACTAACCAACTATACTGCCATTCTTAATGGTCCCAGCTTAGATACACTCGTCACTATTCAGTATGAAGACATCGCCGGTTTAGCAGAAGAAAACGCATCTGTCGCAGGCTTTTATGAAGGCCAGGTTGTGACATTTAGAGATTTATTATATGGCAGCATGTTACCTTCTGGAGCTGATGCCAGCAATGCGATTGCGCGTGTAATTTCAGGAAGTGTTCCTGCTTATGTCGAGTTGATGAATCAAACAGCTTTAGAATTAGGACTTAACAACACTAATTTCATAAATACA
>LFRM01140338.1_pt1 | contig 13403 bp, 13 predicted proteins | sample 618341 | NCBI WGS metagenome assembly LFRM01 (sample SAMN03654438, study PRJNA283298) | anaerobic digester metagenome | isolation source: pool of bioreactors CSTR01a, CSTR02a, and CSTR03a thermophilic anaerobic... | place: Denmark: Kgs. Lyngby | collected 2014-05-21 | reverse complement strand
GCTTTTTTCCAATTTACAGTTTAGGTCCCTGCATTTGCGGATTTTCTGCCTGCAGTGACCGGTTACTCCGTTCCAAATTTCATCCAGGGACTGATTAAGGTCGAGGATATAGGTATAATCGGTAGTTATTCCGTACCTGCGCCACTTAAACTGCCGGATATCTACAAAACCTGGAACCAGTGAAGCTGAGAAATAGTTTGGTGAGATTCTTTTGATTTCCCTGTCTACATCCTCCGCTACTATTTTTAAGTAGGACTCTTTTTTGCTTTGCTTTAGAATATGGTAAGTCTCGTTCATAATAAAGCCCAGATAGGGAACTCCCGATTGGGGCGGAGGAGAAAATAAACAGTTAATTCCCTTTATTCTCTTTTGGAACATTGGAAAAACACAAATCAATTCTTCTCCTTTGTAAATCCCGTAGGGCAGCAGGTTATATTTATAATGCTTTTCAATCAGTTTAAGAAAGTCCCATTTGTGGTAGAGCAGTCCCTGGGGAGTGCTCTCCACAAGCTGGTCCCACAGCTGTTTTTCATTGATTAGCTTAATAGCCATGTTCTTTCCACCATCCCCAGATCTCAGTACTGGAAGTCATCCATGCATTTTTTTTCTGTCCGTACTCCAGAATTTTTTCATAAATTTTTTTCCATTTAGCCCTGAAAGGGCAGTTAAAAACACTGTTGTGCCATAAAACTGTGAGGATACCGCTACAATTGGCTGCCCGGTCAATCATATTCTCGGTAATCTGCCAGGCCTGTTGGTAATTTCCTGTCAGGTCAAAGAGGGCCCCATCCATGATATGCAGTGGGATCTCAAAAATTTTCATCTGGTTTCCTGTTTTTGGATTAAAGGGACGAAAAGGATGGCACAACCCGTTCCTGAAGCCCACTGTGTTGGTGTACCCGTAAGTTGTGTCAAACAAAAAACCGCACTTTTCCAGGTGAGCCCAGGTATCCGGGACCTTAAACCGCAGGTAATGGTTCCTGTAGCCAATGACCTCTTTCCCCAAAGCTTTTTCCAGCCTGTCTTTTTCCGCCTGGATGGCCTGAGGGTCATCGTAGGAGTAGTAACCACCGTGGAGTCCCACATCCCAGCCGCTTTTTACAATTTCCCGTAATTCATCTTTAATTTCTCCTATGTTGTATCTAAACCTTACCGGATCCCGGAGGGCAGTCATAAAATAGAAGGTTGATTTGGCCCCATACTTTCTTTCTAAATCCATAATCTCTCTGAAATTGAGGTAAGGGCTTGATTTACGGCCTTTCCTTTCCCAGAAAAGGTCCTGTTTAAGCCGGGGGATGTCAAGACTAATTAGACTGTACAGGCAGGACAGAGCCTTATGAGACAAAGGGGGGTAAATATCGTCAACATCATGGGTCAAACAAATGGCAAACCTTTTTCCATCAGGGTAGCTGACCTGGTACCCGTGATGGGTAAGATATTCCGATACTGCGGGCACCATGATTTTCTGTCTGTCGTTGCCCTCGTACTTGGAAGATACCAGATTGGGGTTCTCGTTTTTGCCTGTAAAGGCATCCCACATTTCCGTGTCTTTTCTTAGAGCTTCTAAAAAGATTTCATTTCCTTTCAAAACTACCCCTCCTCGTGTGCTTTGATTGGAAATACTTCTTGCCCAAAGGACATACCCTTTGAGAAATCAACTTAGATTGGGTGCCGGGACTATCCACTCCCCGAAATGACGTTCCCTTCTGATTTCATTTACACTGTCCGGGTAGTTTTCTACCAGCCAGACCATAAAGGCGGTAACGTCAATTTTTCCCCTCAGCAGGCGTCTGCGTTTGTCCTCCCAGGCTGCCTTTAATCCGGGGGTTTTAATCAATTCAACAGACTTGGCCACAGCGGCCTCAGGGGTGCTGTAATTAAAAATCAACTTGTACCTTTCCTCCAGTTCACGGAAGTTGCCCATGTCATTTTTCCCTACAAAGGAGTTGCACCTGACAGCAGGAACACCTAAAACTGCAGCTTCTGTAGCCATAGTTTGGGAATCGCAAACCAGCAGGTTGACCCTGGACAGGAAACGGTGCATATCTTCCGGATGAATCCTTACTCTGTATTTTTCCAGTCTGTGGGGGAGAGGGGATTCTGAGGAAATGTATACCCTGGCGTGTTTCTCAAGTTCCTTAACCAATTTCTCTTTTAAGTTAAGGCTGAAACCTTGTTTCCCGAGATCATGAAAGGCCGTCCAGGATACGAAACGCAGCAGTACTCCAGGGTCCTCCGGGTTTGAATTGGATGCTGTTTGGAAACGGTGGGGATGTAAATAGGCAAGTTCTTTATATCCCGGAACTTTAATTATTTTCTCTCCGGATAACTTAAAACCGGAAAAGGCGCAGACGGTGCCGGTGAACCAGCGGTAGAAGGGGTACGTATACTCGTCATCGTCGAATATAATGCTGGGTTTCCCCATCAACCAGGAGACGTGTGCGGCACGGATAGAGCCCAAACCCAGAAATATGTCAGGGGCAAGGGGTCTAAGGAACTGGTATGCTTTGAGATTTTTTTCCGGCACACCAGCCAATTTTTTTAATAAAGAAGTGCCGTACGGCCCCAGGTCCAGGTGAGGGAATCCGTAAGCACTTAAGAGGGATAAACATACATCTTTGGCTGAAACTAAGATGATTGTTTCATGCCCTTTTTTCTCCATTTCCCAAATAAAGTTTTTGAAAAAGTGGACGTGGGAAGGGTGGTTTATGTCAACAACTATCTTCAATACGCTCACCCTCAAAAAGTTGTTCTGTAGTCAATCAAGTAAGGTTGCAGTTCGGGCCTGAATAAAGAAGCTTACAGGAAATTCCCTTTACAACTCACTGCTTGTGTGAATGAGATTTAGGGCGTTTTTGTGGAAGGGTTCTAAAGCAGGAACTTCCTGATAAACCGGGCAGGGATCCCTCCCCCGGACCAGGCTTTCTTTGCCCACCGGAATGCCAGGTTCAAAAAGGGACTGCCTTTTGTAATTTCCATATAAGGCTTTTGCACCGCTCCAAAGCCCCTGAAAACCGGCTCAATATTCTTATGCATCGACCCTTCAAAATCAAAACTCCTGGAAACTGTGGAAGCAAATTTTATTGCTTCCCATAAAACCAGGGCATGCCCGTTGCTGTGTCTTAAATTGGGGTCTCCTCCGCCAAAGAGGTAAAATGCCGCTTTTTGATCGTAAACTATGTAAATGGCAGCATGCAGTTGGCCCCCGGAATCTACGGCAAAAAACATTTTTCTTGCTCCTTGTTTCTGACAGGCTCTATCTATTCTTTTTACATATTCCCGGGAGTAAGGGAGGGGCAAGCCCTGTCTCCGGAAAGTAAGCTCATTCAGGTCAAGGAGTCTGTCTAATCCCAAGTCTGTTACAACCTGGATATCCAGTTTAACAGCCTTTTTAATCTTTCTCTTGGTGTTGTACCGGATGTTTTCCCAAACCCGGTCGAGGTTTGATAGGTCTTCGATTACGTATGTGTAGCGGGTTGTCTGTTGGAACCCTGCCCAGTACAGGGGCAGCCAGTTGGAAAATTCATGGTGGAAATGCTGGCAGAAAAAGGACATCTTTGGCATAAGCTCAATAAGTTCGTTCGTTAGCTGCATTTCTTCCGACAGCTGCTCGGCATATTTCAGCTTGCGTTTAGGGCCAAACATTATTCCCAGTGTTGGGGTAAGCTGGGGCTGCATACTCAACCTCAAGCCCATTACCTGCTGGAAAACCATGGGCCATGCCGCTACAATTTCGCTACCCTCCTTGAGGGTGAAAACCTTGTACTTTTCCGGGGCAGCTGCGCTCAGCCACCATGACTTGTGAAAAAGACAGCCTTGGGGGCTTGCATCTACGAAGGCATCATATAATTGTTGTTCTTTTTCTAATAGTTTGTTTTCTTTCGATTTTTCTTCTTTCATGAAGGACTCCTTGTTGCCTTTTAGTAATTCCTCAGTAACTGCACAATTCGCTGGGCGGCACTTCCGTCCCCGAACCATTGGGGTCGCTTATCCTGTAAAAGCCGGAAGGGGAAAGACTGCAGCAGTTCTGCCCCACCAAGGCCGATAAGCCTGTTCCACCCGGAATCCACTGTTTCCGGCCATTCAGTTTCATTCCGGCAGGTAAGGCAGGGCACCCCCAGCAGATATGCCTCTTTCTGTATCCCCCCGGAGTCGGTAACCACACACCGGGCATTTTTTAACAGGGAAAGCAGCTCCACATACCCTAACGGCTCAGTGAGAACAATGTTTTTTGCCTGGTTTATTCTGGGGAACAGAGCATAGTCTGAGAGATATTTCTTGGTGCGGGGGTGGAGGGGTAAAATTACGGTAACCCCTAAACGGGACAAACCTTCGATTACCCCTTCCAGGCGGGCTTTATGGTCGGTGTTTTCAGGACGGTGAACGGTAGCCAGGACATATTTGTCTTTGGAAACATGGTACCTGCTTAATATTTCCGGGGACATACTTTCCAGCGTGCGGCCCGTTTTAAGCACCATGTCGTACATTACGTCCCCTACATTTACTACCAGTGGGGTTGTACCTGTTTCTAACCGTGCAGGGGGGGTAATGTCCGTTAACTTTCCTCCGTTTAATATATTGTTGAAGCCTTCCTGTTCAAGATTGCGAACTGCCTGCTCCGTTGGGCACAGGAGGGCAGTTGAAACATGGTCGGTAAGCCGGCGGTTTATTTCCTCAGGCATTACAGGGTTATAGCTGCGTATGCCGGCTTCAACGTGGGCTATAGGGATGTGCAGTTTTGCCGCTGCCAGGGCTCCGGCAAGTGTTGAGTTGGTGTCTCCATATACTAAGACCCAATCAGGTTCTTCCCGGAGCATAATTGCCTCCAGGGCTTCAAGCATTCTCCCTGTCTGCTTACCATGAGTGGCTGAACCAACCCCAAGGTTATAATCCGGGAGAGGGAGGTTCAGCTCCCTGAAAAAGTTTCCGGACATCCGGGGGTTATAATGCTGGCCGGTGTGGACAAATATTTCAGTGATTCCTGACTCCTTTAATTTGAGAGATACCGGCGCTGCCTTAATAAATTGGGGTCTGGCGCCAACAACTGTAACTATTTTCATTGGAGACTCCTTTCCCTATCCATCCTTATTTTGAAGCGGCGTCAATGGCAGTGGACAATAAGAAAAGTAGTTTTCCTGCGGCAAAGGTCACAGCTCCCGGGAAAAAGGAGATATTGCCGAAAAGAGCGACAAAAAGAGAAATTAGTCCAAAAAGCAGGAGAACAAAGGCAGCCGCGTAGGTTATACCGGGTAATTTTAGTTTTGGGTACTGGTACTGTTTGAATATCCGCCAGAGGAAGTTTCTAAGCAGCAGCAGTGAGACGCTGCAGATGTATTTCCCATACCTGATTTTTGATTTCTCTTCACCATACCGGGCTGGGATGGGAACATCTACTACAGAGAACCCCAGGACGTTCAGCTTTACTAACAGGTCGTTGCAGTAGCCGTACCTGGGATATAACCTGCTCAAGTCGACTCTTGCCAGTGCCTTAGCGGAAATTACCGTATACCCGTTTTGGGGGTCCTGAAGGTTCCAGTAGCCTGAAGAAACCCGTGTAAGGAAGGTGAGCAGGTTATTGCCGAATTTCCTCCAGTTGCTCATCCCCCGGGTCAACTCCCGCCTTGACAGCCGGTCACCTTTGCTGTAATCAGCAATCCCGTCAGCTACAGGATCTAACAGTTTAGGAAGCTCCAGGGGGTCCATCTGGTCATCACCGGCCATTACGGCAATTAGGTCCATGTTTTCTTCTAGAGCCAGCCTGTAACCGGTTGCTATAGCCGGAACAACCCCTTTATTTTCTGAGTGGCATTTGATTAAGGTGCGAGGGTCATTACATTTCAGGACAGTTGTAACTGTTCGGTCTGTTGAACAATCATCCACTACAAATATCCTGTCAACATAGCCGGGCATATTTTTTATTACTTTGCAAATTAGTGCTTCTTCATTATAGGCCGGCACTACAACACCGACCTTTTTTTCACGGTACATTTGCTGAACCTCACTTTTGATTCACTGCAGGTCAATCAATTTTTTGGGCAGGGTGTTTGCTGTCACTATTTGTCTTAACTGTGGGAAAAGAGGGTGTAGTAGTTTGACCTGCATTTCTAAAAAATACCCTGGCAAGGGGATTCAGAAGACACATTTTCAACGCCAGGCGGGAGGGATAGTCAATATCACCATAATGCAAAATGGTATTCAGCCACATTGGCTTGTTAAGGAATCTTATCAACAGGTCGATATTTTTGTCGCTTAAATTTAGAAAGCTTTTCCTGTAACCCATGGCCCGGTTTAGTTCACCACCCATTTCCTTGTTCCACTGTTCCTGGTAATGGTAAAGCCGGTTTTCTGTTAGATCTTCCTCCATTAAAGCTCCTACAGCTGTTTCTGCGCAGATTTGGGCAGCCCGTAAACCTGTATAAATACCTCCGCCGGAAATGGGTTTTGTCTGGGAAGCGGCATCCCCTACCAGCATAGCGTGAGAGGTGAATATCTTGGGCATAGGGCCTAAAGGCACGGATCCTCCCGTGTAGCGTAGCACCTTTAGCCCGTTGAAAATTTCAGGAAACACACCGGCCATTTTTTCAAAATAGTACCGGGGAGGAGGGTGGTTTTCCATAAATGCGCAGCCTGTGCCTACCCGGCAGGTGTTTTCGTCCAGGGGAATAAGCCAGCCAAACCAACCTGGTGCGAATTCATGCCCGAGAAAGACATCTACGCTGGCTGTATTGTTACGAGGCAGTTTTATTTCGGCAGAGTACATGACTGCCCTCGGGTTTTTATGCCCCAGTCCCAGCCATTGGGCTGTTTTGGAAGCGATGCCGTCCGCACCTATTACCAGCCTGGCTTTTATGTTGATAGTCCGACCATCCCTTACTGCTGTGGCGTGGTAACCCTCTTTAACAGGTTCCAGCCCTGTGACACGTGTTTTTGTAAGGAGCAGCGCTCCCGCATTCTCTGCTCTTTCGGCAAGTTTTTGATCCAGTAATGCCCGGTCAACAGCCAGGGAGAAAACCTGGTTGCTTTCGGCATGCAGGCTTCCCCCCAGGGGAGAAAAAACACGCAGGCCGCGAATTTCGTTAATTACGATGTCTCTCCCTACTCCTGCCAGTTCTACTGCCCGGGGAGATATTAAACCGGCACACTGTAACGGTTCGCCGATTGTTTTGTGTTCTTCCAGTATGACTACCTTAAATCCGGAAGCGGCTATAGTTTCTGCTGCAAAGCTTCCCACGGGGCCGGCACCAACTATAAGCACATCACAATCCATCTCGATTCACCCTTAATTTTTTCGCCGGGTATCCCCACCCGGAAAGGACGGGGGTTTTGGGCGGTGACATTGGTTAATAAGAAACTTACCCAGGTTCAAGGTTTTATCTCTAAGGAGCGACTTTACCCACCCCCACAGCCCGGGTGCCCACCTTTCCGGGTGGCAGTTGAGGTATATTCTATCAGCACCCATGTTTTGTAAAAATGCGATGAGTTCCGGGGTCTTCTTTATGCTCACACTGCTGCCGGAACCCAGGAAGTCCTTGATGTTGCGGCTTCCGCACCAGTTTCTCCCCGTATCGGTAAGGTAGACAGAGACGTCGGCAAGGGAGAGGTAGGCTTCGCCCTCCAGGTCAAAATCTTTGAAGTCACAGTGTTCCCATATTTCTTTGCCGTCCCATTTAGTTAAGGGGTTCCCGTGCCTGCATACCGTGGATACTGGGAAATACCTGCGGAAAATATCCAGTTCCTGCCGGAATATATCCAAGGCCTTTTGGATGTTTCCGCCGGCTTTGTCCATGACTTCATAATGATAGCCGATCTCATGGCCCCAACGAGATATCTTTGACATGGTAACAAGGTCAAAGGTGCGGGGGTATCTGAAATAATAAGTGGAATTGATACCCATCCGGTATTCCAGTTCTGCTACTGCCAGGGCACAGTCAAGATCCTTATCAACGTCATGTCTCATAATTACAAGGGGCGGTTCAATATCCTGGCTCAGGTACTGTTTTACCGTGACAACCCTGTACGGCTCCAGGGCCCTGCAAATTTCAGAGTACATCTTCAGGGAAAAATCCATGGTTCATGCCTGCCTTTCGGAATATGACACAATATGCTTCATGCAAGAAAATTGTTCCTCTAGTTTTCCAGATCCTGGAGGATGCCCGCCAGCTGTTCCGCAATATAGTCTTGCTGGCTGTCAGTCATTTCCGGAAACAGGGGAATGGCAAAGGTCTCCTGGGAGGCTTGTTCCACTACAGGCAGGGGGCCTTGGACCAGTCCTTTATAAACATCCAGTTTGTGCAAGGGGACGGGGTAGTATATACCGGTGCCTATACCCAGCTGGTTGAGGGAATTGATTATTTCATTCCGTGCAGGGTGGGCTACTATATAGAGATGATATACAGGCACTGCTTTCGGAATAGTATAAGGAAGCTTCAGGTCCAACCCTACCAGGAGGCTGTTATACCGATCTGCTTTTTCTCTCCTGGCTTCGTTCCATGTCTCAAGATATCGCAGTTTTACCCGCAGGAGGGCTGCCTGGAGTTCATCCAGCCGGCTGTTGTAGCCAATTGCTTCGTTGTAATACTTTTTGCGGCTTCCGTGAGCCCGCAGCATCCTCAGCCGGTCTGCCAGGGCGGCATCGTTTGTGGTAATCATTCCCCCGTCCCCGCAGCCGCCCAGATTCTTACTGGGAAAGAAGCTGAAGCACCCCGCATCTCCCCAGGAACCTGCCCTGCGCCCTTCATAGGAGGCACCTATTGCCTGGCAGGCATCTTCAATCACGATTAAACTGTGCTTATGGGCAATCTGCATAATTTGATCCATTAAAGCCATCTGTCCAAAGAGGTGGACCGGCAGTATAGCCCGTGTACGCTCAGAGATTTTATCTTCAATCTGGGTGACATCCATGTTGTACGTGTTCCTGTCGATATCAACAAATACAGGGTTGGCACCAACACGGGAAATTGCTTCCGCAGTGGCAAAAAAGCTGTAGGGGGTGGTAATTACCTCATCACCGGGGCCAATTCCACACGCGTCCAGGGAGAGCACCAGGGCATCCGTCCCGTTGCCAACCCCTACGGCATATTTTGTCCCGCAGAATTCCGCCATTTCTTGTTCAAAAGCGGATACGTTGGGGCCCAGGATATACCGTCCGCTTTCAAATACACCGCCGACTGCTTCCATAATCTCCTCCCGCAGGGACAAATACTGGGCTTTTAGATCAAGTAAGGGTATTTTCATGAGTCCTCCTCCTTGAGCAGTTCCTTTTCGGGCACGATCCGGAATTCTTTTGCCGGAACCCCTTTATAAACCCTGGCAGGAAGGGTATCCCTGGTGACAACTGCCCCCGCGGCAATGAAGCTCTCTTCGGCAACTTTTATTCCCGGGAGAAGAATGGAACCGCCGCCTACCCGGGCACCTTTTTTTATGTCAGCTCCTTTAATGTGCTTAAACCTTTCTTCAGTGCGTCCCATAAAGTTGTCGTTTAATGTGGTGACCATAGGCGCAATGAAGCAATTTTCTCCGATGGTTGTGTAAGTGGTAATATAGGCTCCGCTCTGAATTTTTGTATTTTTAGCGATGGTTACGCAGTTTTCAACTATGGAACCTGAACCGATTACCACATTGTCACCTATTAAACAGTACTCCCGTACCAGTGTCCTGTCCCCAATAAGGCAGGAACTGCCGACTTCTGTACCTGCATAGAGAACGGCACCGCATCCAATGATGCTGCCTGCCCCTACTTTTACGGGAGGGAGGTCGCCGGTGATTTTAACGGTACTCGTCTTTGCAGGGCGGGGCAGGCGCCCTATAACAGCGTTTGATTCAATGTAAACGTTGTCACCGATAATACTGCCCGGATAAATAGTAACGTTGTTTCCGATGGTGACGTTGTTGCCGATGCAGGCACCATCGCCAATCACTGTAAAGTAACCGATATTTGCATCCGCGGCAATTTTTGCTGTTGGGCTTACATATCTCATGGCCTATCACACCCTTCAATATAATGGACTTCTGCCGGGCGGCCCGTTTCCATGGACCGGTAAATTGCTTTAATCAGGCAAAGTGTCTTTAATGCTTCTTCCCCGGATACCATTGGCGGGCGATTATCATTAATAGCGGATATGAAGTCCCTGAGCACCACCATGTGTCCCGGCGTATTGGGGGTGCCGTTAATTATCTCTGCCTGCTGTCGGGATTCATCTTCAGTCATATCAGCGAATTTCCATTCCTTCACCCCGGAAAGGACAGTTCCCCCCAGGACGGCTGTCCCCCGGCTGCCAAATACAGCCAGGCTTTCTTCCAGGTTCCGGGGATAGATTGTAACTGCCGCCTCGATTAGCCCCAAGGCTCCGCCCCGGAATTTCAGGGCGCAGGCACAGACATCCTCGCATTCAATGCTGTGGATTCGTGTAGCCCCGTAGGCGAAAACTTCTTCCACCGGGCCGGCCAGCCAGTTGAGCAGGTCGATATTGTGAATTGCCTGGTTAAACAGGATTCCCCCGTCAAGGAGTTTGGTCCCCCTCCATGCCGCAGCACTGAAATATTCGGCGTTCCTGTTCCACCTGAGGACGGCACTTACATGGGTTATCCTGCCAAAGAGCTCCTGCCGGAGAGCATTTTTTAGTGCTGTTACAGCCGGTTTAGTCCTGTTGGGGTGTACAACTCCAAGGAGTAACCCTTTTTCCCTGCAGGTATCAACAAGCTTCTTTCCGTCTGCAACATTGAGTACAAAGGGTTTTTCTACTAAAAGGTGTTTGCCTGCAAGGGCTGCTTTTTCCCCCAATTGAAAGTGCAGCCCGCTGGGTGCACAGATAATGACTGCATCAAGGGGGTTGTGCTTAAGGAAATCTTCGTATGCGATGTAAGGGGTGGCATTGTACCGCTGTACAAAAGGAAGCGTGCGCTTTTGGTCCAAGTCACAAACTGCAGCAAGTCTTGCATTTTCCATATCTGCCAGGGCAGAGGCATGTTTAGCGGCAATGTGTCCGCAGCCGGCAATGCCAAAATTTATGGTCACGGAAATCACTCCTATACGGAATCAATCTTGTTTCACCTTTGCCGGGTGAGTTTTTCATAAAGCATTTTTCCGGAAATGAACCTGCCGCGATAACGGGTACAGAGTTTAATCAACATCTTTCTATAGGGCTCACCCAGGTTGCGCAGAAATACTTTTGTATTGACTTTCTTAAAGGGAAGAGATGGCTTCGGGCCGATTTCATAAGGATGAAAGTAATAGACCGTATCACCTTCCCGGAGAGTGTATTCCATGGAGATGACTGTGTAGGTATAGCCTGCAATTCGGGACATGATGCCTGACCCTGAAGGCAGTCTAAATATTGGGAAAACAGGCCAGGGAAATTCCCACAAACCCGAATTTCCTTCCCGGGCAAAGTCGTGAATATCAAGGATATAGGGATGTTTGGGTGCATCTTTGAAATTGCCGAATTTTCCCCGGAATGACCTGGTAGGGGTTACTGATGAATCATATAAAAAGCCTTCGGCAAGGAGACTTTCTATCATATATGGGCTTACTGTTGAATTTGGGGCCCGGTATCCGATAACCTCGGAGGAAGTCAGGTCTTCCAGGAGAGCTTTTGACTTATGAAGATTGGCACGAAACTCTTCGGGATTTCCCTCGTTGTAGTCTTTATGCACATAGTTGTGGCAGCCAATTTCGTGCCCGCACGCAGCAACTTTTTTTACCAGGTGGGGGTAGTAGCCTGCAACCTCACCTGTAAAGAAAAAAGTTGCAGGGATGTCGAACCGGTCAAAAAGCTCCAGTATAACCTCTGTCAGGGGGATGATTTCACCTGCCGGTTTGTTAGATTTATAGTAATCTTTGAAAAAGGACGCCGTATCTTGCCAGTAGGCACTTTGTGATCCCGTAGCCCACCTGCACTGGTACCATTCATCCATATCCACAGACATCATGATGTTAGATACCAATGATCCACCTCCTCAATAGTACCAGGCGATAACGGAGAGCGTCTTTTAGACCGGGGGAGGAAAAGTATGAGGCCTTTGAGTCATCATTTTCAATCAAGTGATCCTCATAGCGGCCCGAACGAATTAATTCAAGGGCTTCAAGCATGGCATCAGGGGCGACTCTTTGAAAAATCCTGTCCAACAGAGTATCTACAGTGTCCAGCCGCTTAATGGGAACCGGTTTTTGGACAAGGATTGGACCGTTATCCAGCTTTTCATCAATAAAATGAATGCTTAAGCCGCTTTCCTTTTCCCCGTTCAAATAGGCCCAAAAGGGTGCCAGCCTTCCCCGATACTTGGGGAGCAGGGCGGCGTGGCGGTTCAGGCATCCCACCCGCGGGACCTCAATAAAATCTTTACTGAGGATTACCTGGGCCTGGTTGATGATTACATCCAAATTTTGATCTTCTAAAAACCTGATAAAATCCTTGGAGTTTATGTTTTCACAGAATATGACCGGGATATCGTACTGCCTTGCTGCAGCGGTTACGGAGAAGGGGTTTTGGATGCCGGTAAAACCAATTCTTTCGAAAAAAAGAAAACAGCCAAAAATAACTGCCCTTTTTAGGAGGTTCCAAGGATCTGAGATTATTGCGAGGGAAGAAAGGTATTTTATCTTTCTTCCTAAGGTTTTTCCGGCAACAGCAGATTTCCCCTTTTGGATGCCGATGCCCACTATCTCATGGTGGAGAGAATGGATAAGCTTTTTAATAAACGGGTTGATATAAACAGGTTCTTCTGAAACAGTGATGAAAATCCTCAACTGCCCAGGTTTAGATAAGGATGATCTTTTCACGGCCTGCTTTCACATCCCTTGTTGCGTTTCTGGTATCCACCACTATACGGGCTGCGGACACCACTTTTTCATAATCAATCTGGGAATGGTCAGTAATGATAAGGACACAGTCGCTGCCGGCTAATTCCTGTTCTGTCAGTTCAACCCGTTCAATGGGCAGACCCAATTCACTTTCTCCGAAAGCTGTCACATAGGGGTCAAAAAACACTACTTCTGCTCCCTTATCTGTCAGCTGTTTGATTATCTTAATCGCAGGGGACTCTCTTAAGTCACTGATGTCCTTTTTGTAAGTAACTCCTAAAACAAATATTCTGGCTCCTTTGACCGGATTTCCCATTGCATTCAGGGCTCCCACAACTTTATTGACCACATGATAGGAAACCAGAATATTGATTTCCCCGGCAAGCTCAATAAAACGGGTGGGGAAATCATACCGTCTTGCCTTCCAGCTTAGGTAGAAAGGGTCAACGGGTATACAGTGGCCGCCGACACCGGGCCCGGGGTAAAAAACCTGTATCCCGAAAGGTTTGGTGGCTGCCGCGTCAATAACCTCCCACACATTGATGCCCATCTTGTCGCAGAGCAGCATCAATTCATTTACCAGGGCAATGTTTACAGCCCGGTA
>LFRM01195045.1_pt2 | contig 13404 bp, 11 predicted proteins | sample 618341 | NCBI WGS metagenome assembly LFRM01 (sample SAMN03654438, study PRJNA283298) | anaerobic digester metagenome | isolation source: pool of bioreactors CSTR01a, CSTR02a, and CSTR03a thermophilic anaerobic... | place: Denmark: Kgs. Lyngby | collected 2014-05-21 | reverse complement strand
TCTTTACACTGGAGGGTACGTGGGCAAGGATATTCCTCATGAAATGAACTTTACAGCGTTGCCAGCTGCAACCAAGAAACGACTTTCCAATCGCGGCCACTAGCCCCGGATGTGCATCGGATACCGCGAGCCACCGGTACGCATCGTCGCGACCGAAGGGGGATTGAAGAAAGGCCCCTTCGTAGGTTATGGCACCGCGGCCAGCGGAAGCCAAGAGATCAATGATGAGCTGTTCACCATGGCGCTGGATGGTCCGTACGGTGGGTTTAAGGTAAAATTCGTCCATTCTCCTGATTCAGCAGAGGCTGAAGTGGAAGTGACCCTGCAAGGCGGGGAAAGCAGGATCACCGTTACTGCCAACCTGGACGCAGCAACGCCGGAGTCACTGGCGGAGCTGATCTCAAGCAGCCTGGACGGCATCACTGTTACGATAGAGTACCCGGGCACCCTATCTTCTCAGGCCCTCCAAGATGTAGAGATTGATCTGTCAGCTGATGTGCCCACAGCGACCACTGCAGAGGGAACGGTGCGGTTTGACGGCGTGCCGGAGGCAGGGGCCCGGTTCCTCATCGGCGACACCGTTGTTGTCGCCTATGACAGCCGCATTGATCCGGATCCCAGTACGGCCCAGGGGAATGACAGTACAGTGGTTGGTTGGGACATCTCTGCGCTGGAGACCGCAGCCGCGGCCGCCGCATCCTTCGCCCAGCTTGAACTGGGTATAGACCTGTCGGTCTCCCAGGACGATCCTACGGTAATAGACTTGAGGGCCAGAGAGCCTGGTTTCGCCGGCAGCTTCATTGCCCTGGAGGTGTTGGGCAGAGCTGAGGGCGACACGAGGACATCGTAATCCAAACTGGGTCAGATTCGGGACAATCGCTGACGCTCTCCATAGCTGATATGCGGGCCCGGGCTTTGGGAGTGAGTGCGCGCACCCCTGGCCACCGGGTTCCAACCCGGGGAGGCGGCTATGCCTACTACACAGAAGTGCCAACCGTCAGTTCCCGGGGCGATGTGAAGACGGAGTGCGCGCTGGACCTGTCGTCACATGAAAAGGCATCGGCGGCCATCGATGTTGTTGATCAGGCCATTGAACAGGTCTCCGGAGAACGCTCCAAGCTGGGCGCTTACCAAAACCGCCTTGAGCACACCGTGAGCCGGCTGGGAACATCGGCGGAAAATCTCCAAGCGGCCGAATCACGGGTCCGTGATTTGGATATGGCTGAGGAGATCATGCAGTTTACCAAGAACATGATCCTCCAGCAGGCTGCCACGGCAATGCTGGCCCAGGCCAACATGGCTCCACAGAGCGTACTGCAGCTGCTTGGCTAGTTCGGCAGCGCAAAAGGGAAGGGCTCCAAGCTGGAGCTCTTCCCTTTTTGCAGAAAGGTCCGTGAGGTTTGGGGCGCACAAGGGGTGGCGAAGAAATGGCAACCGCGCTCAGCGGCAGGGAAAAGCAGGGTAGAGAAGCTGCAGGATACTCTCTACAGGTCGGTCTCGGAACCTCGAACCATGGCGTTTTCTGCGGGTGGAAGCAGAATGCGAACCCCCATTGGAGGTATCAACCCAGTTCAAACGGCTGCCTGCTTTTCTTAATCTCGTTTTTGTCTGGGGCGTGGTATGAAGGCCCGTCTTAACCTGGGCGATTGCAGGGCCCGGCGTCCGTATTTGAAGGTGACCCCGGTTTGCTTATGGAACGCGGGGCTTGCTGGCCGCGGCGGACCGCTGCCCAGGTCCATCTGCGGCTTCGCTTCTCGAATCTCTGGGTTGGCTGAGGTAAGCGTTTAGGAAAGTTGACGTCTTTGTGTTTTGGGATGACCTGGATCCTTTCCGGAGGTGGAAAGAGGGTGCTGTTTCCAACAGAGGCCCTCTTTTTGTTATGCCTTGAGGAAAACCGTTTTTCCCTATGGACAGGCACTTTACTGCGGCTAAGGGAGGGATTCAGTGTCTATGAAGGAAAAATTCCTAAAGCGGGGAAATTTGTGGAAGGAAAATTTACCAAGGCGTTGAAAACGTTAACTGAGGTGAAGTCTTGTGGGAAAAGAAGCTGTTCAATTTGGCAACAGTCCGTGCCTTTTGCGCATCAGAAGCATGTATTCCGCTCTCCGTCCTTCTGAGAAGAGAATCGCACAGTATATCATGGAAAACGCCGATCATGTCATTCACTTGACCATTACCGAAGTTGGGCAGCAGTGCCAGGTGAGTGAAGCAACTGTGGTCAAATTTGCCCAGCGTTTGGGTTATGATGGCTTCCACGATTTGAAGATCCGGCTCGCCACCGAGCTGCATCCCAAAGAGGAGAGTATCTACGGAGAGATCCATGTGGATGATCCTATGGACGTGGTCCAGAGCAAGGTTTTTGATTCAACGCTCAAAGCCCTGCAAGAGACCAAGCAGCTGCTCAACCCCGTCCAAACGGCTCAAGCTGTGGAGCTGATCAGCCAGGCCCGGTTGATTAACCTGTTCGGCGTTGGCGCCTCGGGCTTGGTCTGCTTGGACGCGGAAGAGAAGTTTACCCGCATCGGCCTTTTGGCCAGGGCGTACCGGGATTCCAGGAGTCAGGCTGTGGCCGCCTCCTTAATGCGGGAATGTGATGTTGCCATTGCAGTCTCCTATTCAGGAGAAACTCCGGATGTTGTCTATGCGTTTAGGACTGCCAGGGAAGCAGGCGCCAAGTGCATAGCGATCACCAATTACAGCGGTTCTCAAATCACTGAATATGCTCAGATCACACTGCTCACCAGCGCTCCTATTCCCGTCTTCCGCAGCGGCGCCATGGCCTCCCGCATTGCTCAGCTCAGTGTGATCGACACGCTGTTTGTGGGGACAGCCATCCGGCGTTATGCCGAGACGCTGAAAGCTCTAGAGCAAACTGAGCAGGCACTCCGGGGAGAGCAGATGCTGAGGAAGGGGGGATTACAGAGGGAGCCTTAGATGGTTGGTCTTTCTGATCGCGCAGGATAACAAAACAACGGGAGGTAGGCTCATGTTGAGGTCAAACCGTCTGGTCTTGCTTTTCTCACTTCTCGTGTTAGTTGGGTTGTCTTCGCAGGCGTTCGCCCACTGGACCGGAACGATTGAGGTTTGGGATTTCCCGCGCTGGGCGCCGCCGGGGGACCCCGATGGCGACATGTTCTATTTCCTCCGGGAAAAGATCCGGGAATTTGAAGAAATGTATCCCGGCGTGAACATTGAACTGGTGGAGCTGGCTTGGTCCGGAGGTGACCAAAAGCTCGATGTGGCCGTGGCTTCAGGCAACTACCCCGATGTGGCCAGCCGTCCCATGGAAAACCTGCTCAACTACATCCGTCAGGGCGCAGTGGAGCCCATTACTCCTTACCTGACGGAGGAGGACTGGCAGGACCTTTATGAAACGGCCCTGGAACACTTCACCTACGAAGGTGAAGTTTACGCTTGGCCCTGGTTCATGACCACCACCAGCATGTTCATCAACCTCGATCTCTTTGAGGAGCGGGGGGTCACTCCGCCTGCCGATGGAGTGTGGACCTGGGATGAGTTCCTGGCCAGCATGAAGGCGTTAACCTTTGACCGCGACGGGGATGGGCGCATCGATGTTTACGGCCTGGGTATCCCCGGTGCCAACCGCGAGGTGTTAGGTTTCGTCTTTGCCGAAGGCGGCCGGCCCTTAAGCGAGGACGGCACTGAGTTTACGTTCAACGCCCCCGAGGCGATCCGCGGCTTCCAGAAGCTATATGATCTGATTCACGTCCACAAAGTTGCTCCGCCCCACTCCGGTGCAGCCGCCCGCAATGACGTGTGGGAAGAGTTCATGACCCGTCAAACCCTGGCGGCCATACCAGCCGACAGCCGCTTAGCCCGGGAGCTGGAGAGCAGCGGCAATTTCCGATTTGCGGCGGTAGAATACCCGCAGGGCGACACCGGCAGGACCGCCACCCAGGGTGCGGTTACCGGCTATGCCGTGTTTAAGCAGGAAGATCCCGCCAAGCGGGATATGGTGATGGAGTTCGTCCGCTACGTCACCAGCGCCGAGCAGCAGTACAGGTTGGCTGAATATGGGGTCTTTCCCAGCCGGCGCAGTGCAAGTGACCTCTATGCAGGGGATGAGTATTACTCCCGCATCGCACGCCATCTGGAGTGGGCGGTTGCCTTTCCAGCCCATCCCAATTGGAGCAAGATCAACGCCCGCATTACCCCGCAGCTGGAACTGATGCTCTTGGGCAGGCTTGACCCCCAGAGCGCCATGGATCAAGTGGCGAGGGAAGTGGCACCACTGCTGGCAGAATAAGGCAATGGGTGGGGCATTCTCCGAATGCCCCACCCTCATGGGAGGAACGATTGATGGCCGATGCGCAGCTGAAGACGATACTGGAAAACATGACCCTTGAGGAAAAGGTGGGTCAGCTCCTAATGGCGGGGTTTTTTGGCCGGGAGCCCTCGCCAGAAATCCGCCGCCTCATTTTGGAACGTAAAGTTGGCTCCGTTGTTCTCTTTGCCCGCAACTTAGGGGATCTGGCAGAAATCCGGCAGCTCACCGGCGATCTGCAGGAACTGGCTCGCTTGAGCGGGCAGCCGCTGCCCCTAATCATTGCCACCGATCAAGAAGGGGGAGTGGTGACCCGCATTTTCCAAGGTACCATTGCCCCGGGGAATATGGCCCTGGCCGCCACCAAGAATCCCGCCTCTGCGTATCGCAGCGGGGAGATCCTAGCCCGGGAAATGGCCTGGGCGGGGATCAACCTGGCCCTGGCACCTGTTTTGGACTTGAGCTTGGAGCCGGAAAATGCGTCCATGGGCGTGCGCTGTTATTCCGACGACCCTCAGGTGGTGGCCGCTTTCGGCAGGGAGCACCTGAGGGGGCTGGAGGAAAACGGTGTTGGAGCTGCGGTCAAGCACTTCCCGGGCATAGGCAGCGGCCTGGCGGATTCCCATTTGGAACTATCCACGGTGGCTAAATCTAAGCGGCAGCTGTGGGAGGAGGATTTGCTTCCCTTCAGGGAAGCACTGAAGCTGGAACCTGCCGCCGTGATGCTGGGGCATGTTCACTACAGCGCTTTCAACGCGGAGATCTGGCCCAGCTCCCTGTCTCCAGAAGTGGTCACGGACTTGTTGATCAATACCTTGAACTACCAGGGGATCATCATGACCGATGATCTCAACATGCGGGCCGTGAGTGCAACGCACTCCATCGGGGAAATCGCGGAGCTAGCTGTGCAAGCTGGGGTGGATCTCCTGGTTTTGAGTCACTACTATGACAAGCAAAATGCCATTTTAGACAGCCTCTTGGAGGCGGCAGCCGCGGGGAGGATCTCGCGGGAACGCCTCGATCGCTCTGTGCTGAAGATCCTCCGCTTCAAAGCTGAGTGTGCAGGCTGGAAACGGCCGGGCTCCCTTGACCTGAAGGCCCATGCCATGGCAGCCTACCAAATCGCTTTGGATGCCATCACCCACTGGCAGCGGGCGGAAAATACCAGGCCTTTGGATCCCCAAAAACCGGTGATCGTTATTACGCCGCACGGGGCTGATCTGAGCAAAGTTGAGGAAGAAATGCCGCATATCACCAACGTTGGGCAGTTTCTCCAGGAGTACGGGCTGGAGGTGCAGACTGTTCACTACTCGGTGAACCCCGGCCCAGACGATCTGGAAGCCATCCAACAAGCTATCTCGCCGGAAAAGCAGATTGTGCTCTGCACGTACAACCTGCATCTCTACCAGTCCCAGGAGCGCTTGGTCAGGCAGTTGAAGCTCTCGGCGCCCCAGCACAAAGTGGCGGCCATTCGCAATCCCTATGATCTGCCCAGACTGGCCCAGATCTTTCCCACCCTAGATATTTACGCGACCTACGGGTTCGCGCCTGTGCTCATGCGGGCCCTGGCGGCCGTTCTCCTCGGCCATCACCCGGCTCACGGTGAAGTGCCCGTTTCCATCTGAGATGAGGTGAGGAGATGAAGATTCCCTATCGCCATTCCAAGCTCCTTTGGAGCTACCTCTTTGTGGCCCCAACCATGCTCATGTTCGCGGTCTTTATTGGTCTCCCGCTGGTGACTTCGGTACTGTTGGCCTTTCAGCAGAATGTGCTGGGCGAAGCGGTCTGGGTTGGCCTGGACAATTTCCGCCGTCTCTTTGCAGACTACGTCTTTAGCATTGCCCTGAAGAACACTGCCCTGTACACGCTGGCGGTGGTAACCCAAAACGTGCTCATCGCCCTGGTCGCCGCCACCCTGATTCAGTCCCTGAGCCGGCGCTGGCAGTCCTTTTTCCGCTCCGCCTTTTATCTGCCCATCGTCACCTCGACGGTGATCATCTCCATGGTCTTCCGCTGGATGTTCCATCCCCAGCACGGTCTGTTCAACTTGATCCTCATGAGTTTGGGCCGTGAACCCATTTTTTGGTTAGCCGATCCCGACCTGGCCCTCTGGTCCATCATCCTGTCGGAAGTTTTGACTGCCCCCGGTACGTCCATTGTGCTGTTCTGTGCTGCCCTGGATCGGGTGCCTAAGACGCTGTATGAAGCGGCTGATATTGATGGAGCCAGCGGTTTTAGGAAATGGTGGTCCATCACCCTGCCGCTTTTGAAGCCGAGTTTGTTATACGTTCTGGTGATGAACACTATTGGTACCTTCCAGGTGTTCAGCCGGGTTCATGTCATGACCGGAGGCGGGCCGGGCTATGCCACCACCACCCTGGTCCAGCTGATCTACAACACCGCCTTCCGGGATTTCAACTTCGGCTTTGCCAGTGCCCAGGCCCTGTTCCTCTTTGTCATTATTGCCACCATCTCTCTGCTGCAGTTCAAGTTCTTGAGCACCGATGTGGAGTATTGAGGAGGTAGGAGAAATGACAGAAAGGGTGGTTCGGACAGCAGCATACATCCTGCTCTTTCTCTGGGCCTGCTTTACCCTCTTTCCGCTGTACTGGCTGTTGACCACGGCCCTGTCCCCCAGGGAAGCGGTGCTGGCCATGCCGCCGTCACTGGTGCCGGGAGAGATAACCATGGTGAATTTTCGCCGCCTGTTCCGTCAGGCACCCATCCTGACCTGGATCAGAAACAGCGCGGTGACTTCTGTGGCCATCACAGCCTGGCATGTCTTGTTTGACACTGCGGCCGGCTACGCCTTTGCCAAGAGGCAGTTTCCGGGGAGGAATTTTCTCTTTTGGCTGCTCATAGCCTCCATGATGATTCCCGAGCAGGTAACTCTGGTGCCCGTGTTCATGATGCTGGATCGCTTTGGCTTAATAGATAAGCTCCAGGCTGTGATTCTGCCGGGGATGGCAGCCACCTTTGGCGTTTTCTTAATGAGGCAGTACATCCAAACGCTCCCGAGCGAGCTGGAGGAAGCGGCCCGCATCGATGGCTGCAGCGAACTAGGCATCTTCACCAGGATCATCCTGCCCCTGTGCAAACCGGCCTTGGGGGTTTTGGCCATCTTTACCTTTGTGGCCAACTGGAATCAGTTCATGTGGCCCCTGATCGTCCTCAATTCCCGGCACAGGTTTACACTGCAGGTGGGACTGCAGACCCTCCAGTCGGAGTTTCTCACCGATTACGGCCTGCTCATGGCCGGGGCCAGCATCAGCGCGCTCCCCACGATCGTGCTCTTTTTGTTCTTCCAGCGCTACTTCATCAGCGGCCTAACCCTCGGAGGTATCAAGGGCTGATCCGCCCGAGGAGAGGCGCCTGTTTGCTTCTCACTCCAGTTATCAGCTGAAAGCGCCAGTAACCAGGGATGCCAGTGGGGCAGTCCACAGCAAGGGTGGGGCAGCGCCGCTTTGCCCCAGGGGAGCATGTTCAGCTGGTTTCGCCGCTGAGCGGGCAGGAATGGGACCAGCTGCAGCGAAGACTATACATAGATGGTTCTCTTGATCTCAATTCGTTCTGGAGAAGTGAGAGAGATGAGGATAGCTGCCGGAGTTTATGCCTCTGCTGCTGGCAAGATGCGCTATGAGGATCTGCTCACCGGCCGGGTGCCCAAAGTGGCTGCCAGGCAGGTTGATCAGGTTGAAGATGTGTACTTCCAGGGAACGAAGGAACACCACCGGGTGAGCTTCAGGTACAACAAAGAGCTGGGGGGAAATGTAGCGCACATCGTGGACAATTCCACCGGGGAGACTGTCAAGCAGCTGCCAACGCCCACGCAGGTTGATCACCAGATCCGCTTGAGAAGGCTTATGGGTCTGTATGTGGATGAAAGGGTTTGAAGAGGGACCTCTGCCGTATGGCTAGAGGTCTTTGCTGTCTGATCAGAATCTAAAGGACGAAGTGGGAAAGCCTGCGTGGTGTATTATCCCCGCTTCCTGTGTGCTGATTTCATGGAGCTGTTTATGGCGGGCGGCCAGCTGCGGTGGCTGGTGGACTAAGCTTTGACTGCCAAGTGCGGAAGGGGATTTCCATTAACAGGGGCCTAACGCGCCTCGTGCAGATCCTGGGCATCCGCGAGAGAAGGTCAAGAAGGAAGGGTTTCACCAGAACGCCTTTTCCCGCTAGGGGAGCCAGTCTGCTCGGAGTTCGTGGTGATTGATAGGCCAAGCGGGACAGCATCCTGGATCCCATCAAGGAGGGAAGAAGAATCTGGGGAATGAGTTGGACTTCATCGTCCTGGACAGGCAGGGCAGCACCGTCTTGCCTTTTCTGGAGAAGTAAGTCATGCAGGTGGTGCCCACTGGCGCGGTAGTCTGGAGGCGTTCTTCCACGGTCTTTCCCTGCATCAGTGGGCAGTGCATCCGGGAGTATGTTGCGGACTTGGCGTAGGAACACTTCGCCGGCATCAAAATGGGCAGCTGGTCTTGCTGGGTAGATCCATTTCGCCCTCCTGGTATTCCGCGGTGTTGCCGCAGTTATCAGCGAGGGGAAGTATGGCTTCAGTAGCTAAACGCCGGTGGCCTGAATGCGGTCCTCGGTCGGCTCGATGGGGGCCATGACACCAAGCTCCGATTTCCAGATGCAGCTGAACCAGCAAAAGAGCCCGAAGTTGGGAGCGCCATCCTCTTTGCAGGTGCCGTAAAGAGCCAGAAATGGTTGCCGATGGGTAGCGGTACCTTGGGCATGCTGTCACGTCTTGGGGAAATGCGGCAATAGTTGGTTATGGAGCAGGGGAATCTGGACGAGAGTATAAGTAAGTGGATATGGCCGCAAAGGATGGTGAGTAGTATGGATATAGCTGCGTTGGCACCGCGCTCAGCGCTCAGCAGCTCAGCCTGGAAGTAAGAACCCGTGTGGCAGTCATGGCTAAGGATGCCCTAGAAGAACAGGGAGCCGCACTAGCCAAGCTGCTCGAATCGACAAAGCTCATGGAACTGTCGGCACAGCCCCACCTCGGTTCCATCGTGGATGTCTGGGGATAGCATAATGGGGATCTGCTGTTGCCTATGCAAACAATAAGGTGACTCTCTGGCGCTAAAAAGAACACATTTATTGAAGTATCTCTCAATCCCAGAGGCGTGAAGAAACAGAGCCCGCGAGAAGGCGGGCTTTTTGCTTGCCGATAGGTGCCTCCCATACCCGCGGACCGCGTGCTCTGCCGTTTGTCTTGCTCTTTTACAACTTTTGGCTCAACAGGCAGGATTTGCCAATTCCAGAGCGAAAACACTGTATATGGAAAGGAAAATCCTGGCTTATATCATGTGTTTCGAATGTGGTGGCTGAGCTCTGATCAACCGTTGGTGATCGGGGTAAGGAAAAGGGGTAAGGGGGTATCTATGGTGTTGAAAAGAACTTCTGTCCTGGTGTTCGTCCTCATGCTGGGGATGGTCGGGAGTGCTTTCGTAGTTCACGCGCAGCAGCATACGGAACTGACCCTAAGACCCATAGAGGAGGTCAGGGACTATTACTTCGAGTATGCAGCTCAGCACGGTTGGCAGAAGCTGAGTGACGCTTTGCGCCAAAACGCCATGTCGGCAGTGATCTCGGATGGAACGTTCGTGGAAACAGCGAGTCGCCTCTATACTCCCAGGGTTATTTGGGCAGAAAGGATGGCGGCTGCCGATTACTATTTCCAGGATCTCGAGGAAGCAGAGCAGGAATTTTACGCTGACTACTACATAGACCCAGCCGTGGGAATCGCGATTTTGGCGTTGTTGAGAGACACAAACCTTGGGCATGTCCAAAGCAGCAATGTGGAGTTTATCGTCAGGGATTCTTCGGGCAAAGTGTTTAGAGACTTCGATGTGTGGGCCTCTTGCAGGGCGGTGACAGAGCAGACGGTGTTCGGAATAACGCTCTACGATGCAGTCTACGATCTTTTTGTTTTCGGCGATTTCAGCGAAGCAGAATACATTGAGCTGTTCGTTCTGGTGGACGGGATGGTCGGTCGAGCTGAGCACCGCTGGAACCTTAAGTAGCGTTGATGGACAGTCCAGCGCCAGCTGGGACTGGCAGGGCTGTGCAGCTTTTTTGTTGCCTGAAGGCAGCATCTTGGAAAAAAGGTGTCGGATCCGCGAGTTTCTGCTCCGTTATCATCGGTGCGCTGCAACATTTAGCCTCGTACTAGATAAGCATTAAGCCATCGCTCTTCTGTTCTGTCCGAACGAACATCAATGCTGACAAAAAGCTGCGCTACCTTCAGCTCCGGGATCCGTTCAATAGTCTTATGCAAACCTATCTCATCTAGGCAGTGGAAGTATCTGCCGTCCTTCCAGTATTCCCCACCGCCATACTTAAAGGACATGTAAAGCATGCCGCCGGTGTTAAGGTGCTGTGTGAGCCGAGCTATTACGTTTCTGAGCTCGGCTCTTTTTACGTGCAGCAGGGATGCGCAAGCCCAGATGCCGTCGTACGTTTCCGGCAGATCGAGATCCTCAAAACTCATGTGCAGGACTCTTTGACCGAGGAGCTGAGAAGCTAACTTGACCATCTCTTCTGAGGCATCGAAGGCGGTTACCTGGAACCCATGGTTCTTGAAAAAGAGGCTGTCCCTACCTGAACCACAACCAGCATCCAGGATCTTGGCTCCAGGCTTCAGATGCTGCAAAAACGGCTCGTAGAGCTTGCCCATGTCCAGGGAGACCGTGCTTTCGAAGTACGTCTGTGCGTTTTTGTTGTAATACTGGATGGTGGAGCTTTCCATGCTTGTGCCCCCTTGCTTTTCCCGCTGGCCCTCTGTTTCGCTGTTGACATTATACCACAGCTCGGTTCCTCGCAGGTTGATCTGGGGAAATCGAGGCTTATCTATTCAGCAAGGGTTTTGCCAGAACATGGAGAAATCAAGAGGTAGGTTACTCGCGATGGAGTGGTCAGGCGTGGGCAACGTAATCACGAACCACCAAGTGTCCCTGTTGAGCAGTCTGAAGGAGTCCTTTGCCCGGGCTGAGCAGATTAAGATCGTCGTGTCCTTTATCCTAGAATCCGGTGTACGTTTACTGCTGCCGGACCTGCAGCAGGCGGCCGCGCGCGGCGTTCCCCTGCAGATTCTCACCAGCCGCTATCTGAACATCACTGAACCTTCCGCGCTGTACCTCTTGAGAGACGGCCTGCCTGATCAGGCGGATATCCGCATCTATGAGTCCGGCAATGTGGCCTTTCACCCCAAAACGTATATCTTCATGGGCGGCGCCCAGGGCGAAGTGTATGTTGGTTCCTCGAATCTTTCCAGGAGCGCCTTGGTGGACGGCATCGAATGGAATTACCGCCTTCTGGCCCAGCAAGAGCCGGAGGACTATCAAGAGTTCATAGCCAATTTCGACCGTCTCTTCGCCCAGGCCCGGCCCATGGACGACGAATGGCTGAAGGAGTACAGCCTCTCGTGGCGGCGTCCCCGCTGGCTGGGTCGGGGCGCTGCAGCCAAGGAGGAGGTGGATAGGCCCTATCCCCGCGGCGCTCAGATTGAGGCCCTCCATTACCTGGAACGCTCCCGGGCCGAGGGTTTCCGGCGGGGGATGGTGGTGATGGCCACCGGGGTGGGGAAGACGTACCTCGCGGCCTTTGACAGCGCTAAGTTCCGCCGTGTCCTGTTCGTAGCCCACAGGGAGGAGATTCTGCGCCAAGCTTGGGACACTTTCGCCAGCGTTGTGCCGGAGAAGCGCAAGGGGTATTTCACCGCCCAGCAGAAAACCACAGATGCGGATTTGGTTTTCGCCTCGGTGCAGACCCTATCCCAGGAAGAATATCTCCACCCAGCCTATTTCCCCCCGGACCACTTCGACTACATCGTCATAGATGAATACCACCGTGTGGCCGCGGCAAGCTATCAGCGCATCGTCAACTACTTCAAACCCCGCTTTCTGCTGGGCCTCACCGCGACGCCCTTCCGCATGGATAACCAGGACATCTTCCAGTTTTGTGAAGACAACGTGGTCTACGAGATCAATCTGCAGGAAGCCATCAACAAGGATTATCTTGTACCCTTCCACTACTACGGGATTACGATTACACCACCGATTACAGCAAAATACCCATGGCCAACGGGCGCTACGTGGCTGATGAGCTGGAGAAGGCGCTTTCCATAGCCAACCGGGGTGATCTGGTCCTTAAGCACTACTTGAAATACCGGTTCGCGCGGGCCCTGGGTTTTTGCAGCGGTATCAGGCATGCCAACTTCATGGCTGAGTTTTTCCGCAAGCATGGCGTTTCTGCGGCAGCGGTTCACAGCGGCGAAGGGCCCTTCACCATGGAAAGGAAAGCGGCTGTGGAAGCACTTGGCAGGCGCGAGATCGAAGTGATCTTCTCTGTGGATCAGTTCAACGAAGGGGTGGATATCCCCGAAGTTGATCTGGTCATGTTCCTGAGGCCCACCGAATCCTATACCGTCTTCCTGCAGCAGCCGAGGCGGGGGCTGCGCAAGGCAGAAAACAAGGAGTTTCTCACCGTCTTGGACTTTATCGGCAACTACCGGCGGGCCCACCTCATACCTCTGGTCCTCACAGGGCGCAACCCCCAGGAGGAAGGGGAGCAGTTTTACCGCATTCGCGATCTCTCCCTTCACCTGGCCGAAGGATGCACCGTCAATTTCGACATGCGCCTCTTGGATGTCTTTGAGGAAATGCGCCGGTATGACCCGCTCCCTGAGCGCATGAGAACCGAATACTTCCGCTTGAAAGCCGATTTGGGCAGAAGGCCTCTGCGGCTGGACGTCCATGTGGGGAGCGACATTGTCTCCCGGGAATACCTGCGGCCCCGCCATCTTAGGCCCCATAAAGGCTACTTGAGATTCTTGGCGGATCTGGGCGAGCTCACACCTGAGGAAGAGGGATGGCTAGGCACCGATGTGGAGGAGTTCTTGATCGACTTAGAGACAACTGTCATGGCGAAGATGTACAAGATCTCCACCATTGGCGCCTTTATCCAGGAGGGGCAGCTCCTCGCGTCCGTGTCCAGTACTGAAATCGGGAGGGCGCTGCAGCGCTACTACGAGGATCCCCGCTTCCATGTGGACATGCGGGATAAATCCAGCCGAGGTTTCCAGCAGTGGCCCCTGGAAAGGTGGACGCGCC
>LFRM01084171.1_pt1 | contig 13404 bp, 15 predicted proteins | sample 618341 | NCBI WGS metagenome assembly LFRM01 (sample SAMN03654438, study PRJNA283298) | anaerobic digester metagenome | isolation source: pool of bioreactors CSTR01a, CSTR02a, and CSTR03a thermophilic anaerobic... | place: Denmark: Kgs. Lyngby | collected 2014-05-21 | reverse complement strand
TGCTATCTCCAAACATTATACAATTTCTCCTGTTTATTTAATTAATGGTATAATGATACACCAATATATGGAATTAATCAAGTAAATTATTGCTTATTTTTTATATTATATCCGTCAAAAAATTTATTTCTGAAATCAAGCAGGCTGTCCGTCCATATCGCTTGTTTTATGTCGTTCATGAGTCTATGCAAAAACGATATGTTATGAATGGTTAAAAGCCTCCCTCCAAAAATCTCATCCGTGTTTATCAAATGTCTGATATAAGCTCTGGAATAATTTTTGCAGCAATAGCAATCGCAATTTTCTTCAACCGGACCAAAATCCTCTTTGAATTGGGAATTCCTTATTGTAATATTGCCCTTTGCGGTCATTGCCGTGCCGTTTCGAGCTATTCTTGTGGGCAATACGCAATCGAACATATCGATGCCTCTGCATATGCCCTCCACCAAGCAGTCGGCGCTGCCTACGCCCATAAGATATCTTGGCATATTTGAGGGATAATACGGCTTAAGCGTATCAAGCATTTCATACATAACGGGTTTGGGCTCTCCCACCGACAACCCGCCTATCGCTATCCCGCATTTGGCGTATGGCAATGTTCTTTTTATGCTTTCAATTCTCAAATCCTTATACATATTTCCCTGCACAATGGGAAACAGCATTTGGTCATCCCTACTTGCCACTTTATGGCATCTGTCCAGCCAGCTCAAAGTTCTTTCCATAGCTTCTTTGGCTTTGTCATAAGAAGCGTCCGCCGCCGAGCATTCATCGAAAGCCATTATTATATCGCTGCCCAACGATTGCTGTATTTCAATAGATTTTTCGGGAGTAAGGAAATGAATACTGCCGTCTATAAAGCTGTTAAATCTGCATCCTTCGTCAGTTATTTTGCGCAAGGAGGACAAGGAAAAAATCTGAAAACCGCCGCTGTCGGTCAAAATCGGACGATGCCAATTCATAAACTTGTGAAGACCGCCTGCCTTTTCAATAATTTTATGTCCCGGCCTAAGATACAAATGATAAGTGTTGGCGAGTATTATCTGCGAGCCCGCCATAAGGACTTCTTCCGGAGAAAGCGCCTTTACCGACGCCATTGTGCCTACGGGCATAAACACGGGCGTTTCAATGACGCCTCTGGGCGTGGTAAATCTGCCTATTCTCGCTCCCGTTTGTTTACATTCTTTCAGCACCTCATACTTAAACATTCGCTCATCCTTTAATTCATATTGTTTTTAATAATTTATTACGAAATAAACATTGCGTCCCCGAAGCTGAAAAATCTATACCTTTGCTCTATGGCATGGCGATATAATTCAAGCGTTTTTTCTCTTCCCGCAAATGCCGATACCAGCATAATCAAAGTGGATTCGGGCAAATGAAAGTTTGTTATCAAGCCGCTGACTATTTTGAATTTATACGGAGGATAAATGAATATATCCGTATAACCTGAGCATGCGCTTATTAAGCCGTCCTCTTGGACAGCGGATTCTAAAGCTCGCACGCTTGTTGTGCCTACGGTTATTATCCTGCGGCCTTCCGATTTGGCTCTATTGATTTTTTGGGCGGATTGCTCGGTAATTTGGTAAAATTCCTCATGCATTTTATGTTCAAGAATATTGTCGCATTTTACCGGGCGAAAAGTGCCTAAGCCCACATGAAGCAATATCTCCACAATTTCCACGCCCATATGGCGAAGATTTTCAAGTAATTGCTCGGTAAAATGCAATCCCGCGGTAGGAGCGGCGCTTGAGCCTTCCACTTTGGCGTAAACTGTCTGATAACGCTCCCTATCCTCAAGCTTTTCGGTAATATAAGGCGGCAAAGGGGCTTCTCCCACTCTTGAGAGTATGTCCTCAAAAACGCCTTGATATTCAAATTCAAGTATTCTGACTCCGTTGTCGATTATGTTTTTTACTCGGCATTTTAGCTCTTCGTTGACAACAAGATAACTGCTGATTTTTGCCTTCCTTGCCGGCTTCATTAACGCTTCCCATGTGTTAATATCCAAGCGTTTCAAAAGTAGAATTTCGTATTTTCTCTGCTTGGCGTCATAAGCGTGCAGCCTTGCGTAAATAACTCTGGTATTGTTAATAACCAAAACATCGCCCTTTTTCAAAAGGCTGCCTATATCCCGAAAAATCATATCTCGGACTTTATTGTCTTTTCTGTCATAATATAGTAATTTTGACGAATCCCTCGGATACAGCGGCTTTTGCGCTATGAGCTCTTTAGGCAAATCATAATAAAAATCACTTTTCAGCATTATTTCCGTTATCCTGTTGCAAATCAAACAATGTGGGTTGTTGAGAGGTATAACATTTACCCAAATGTTCATACGCTCTTTTAAGACATATTCTTCCCCTTGGCGTGCGGGTTATAAAACCCAATTGCAAAAGGTAAGGCTCGTATACGTCTTCTATGGTGATGGCTTCTTCTCCCGACGCCGCCGAAATGGTGTCCAAACCTACGGGCCCACCGTTAAACTTGTCGATTATGGTAAGCAAAATTTTCCTGTCAATATTGTCAAGCCCAAGTTCGTCTACTTCCATGCATTCAAGCGCTTTTTTGGCAATAACCAAAGTAATTATATCCGAGCCTTCGTATTCGGCAAAATCTCTAACCCTTTTCAGCAGTCTGTTGGCTATTCGCGGAGTGCCTCTTGAGCGGCGGGCTATTTCTTGAGCGGCTTGAGCGTCTATATTTATGTTCAGAATGCTTGCCGAACGCGTAATAATGGCGGTAAGCTCCTTTTCGTTATAAAGCTCCAATCTGAACATTACGCCGAAGCGGTCTCTTAAAGGAGAGGATAGCATGCCCGCTCTTGTGGTGGCTCCCACAAGCGTAAATTTAGGCAATGACAATCTGATTGTTCTTGCCGACGGCCCTTTGCCCAGCACCATGTCCAAAGAATAGTCTTCCATGGCGGGATAAAGGATTTCTTCCACGCTGTGGTTAAGACGATGTATTTCATCAATAAAAAGTATGGAATTATCGCTGAGATTGGTGAGTATGGCCGCAAGATCGCCCGCTCTTTCTATGGCCGGCCCCGAAGTGATTCTGATTTCAGCGCCCATTTCATTGGCAATTATGTGGCTCAATGTGGTTTTGCCTAATCCCGGAGGGCCATAAAGCAACACATGGTCCAAAGCCTCTCCTCTTTTTTTTGCCGAATGCATAAAGACGTTGAGGTTGGACTTAATCTTTTGTTGACCGATATAATCGCTTAAATTCTTTGGTCTTAAAAGATTTTCATTGTCGTCGTTTTCTATTTTTGCCGAGGTTATTAATCTTTCTTCTTCATTAAACATTGCTGATTATTAAAGATTCTTGAGAGACTTTGAAATAAGTTCTTCAAGGCTCTTTGCTCCTTCTTTTGCTTTTTTTACCGCTTCAATAGCTTCTTTTTGCGCTATTCCCAAGCTTCTTAACGCCATTACCGCGTCCGCTTCCATGCCTGTCTCAAATACGGCCGCGCCCAAATCCGAGTCTTCCGCGCTTATATCATCGGCCGTTATGCTTTCCCTAAGCTCCAGCGTAATTCGCTCCGCGGTCTTTTTGCCCACGCCTTTGATTTTTGACAAAGTCTTGATGTCTTTGGTAGCTATCGCCGTTATCAAAGAAGTAAGCTCAATTCCCGAAAGAATGTTCATAGCCGCTTTGGGGCCCACTCCGGTAACCGATATGAGCTTCAAAAATATATTTTTTTCTTCAAGGCTGTAAAAGCCGTAAAGAGTTATGCTGTCTTCCCTTGCATGCAAATAACAATACAATTGAACTTCCTTTTCGGCCTGACTGCTTACTTTTACCAAGGTGGAGGTAGCTACGCTGAATTCATAGCCTATGCCGTTATTTTCCAATACCACAGTTCCGTTTTTGGCGGAAATCAAACTGCCTTTAATAAATGATAACAATTTCTTCTCCTTACATATTAAAAAGATGGGCAAGCTTATTTGTTTGAGCGTGCGTCAAAGCAACGGCAAGCGCGTCCGCGGCGTCATCGGGTTTTGGCGCGCTTTTAAGCCCCAGCATCACTTTTACCATTTGCTGAATTTGGTTTTTGTCGGCTCGACCGTATCCCGTTATCGCTTGTTTTATCTGTAACGGCGTATATTCATACATAGCTATGTCGCTGTCCATGCAAGAGAGGATTATCGCGCCTCTTGCTTCGGCCACAAAAATAGCCGTCTTTCTGTTGCTTTGAAAAAACAGCTCTTCCACGCAAATTGCGTTCGGTTTATGCTTTGCAATCAATTCCTTGACGCATTCGGATATGTGCTTAAGTCTTGCGGGCAATTTCTGTTCCTTAGGCGTGGTGATAACGCCGTAATCTATTACTTTATTATTTGAGCCTGTGGAATCAATTATGCCGTATCCGACGGTCGCATATCCGGGATCTATGCCTAAAATAACCATATTGATATAATACCTGAATTTTATGGTTAAGTCAATTCATACGGAAAGTGAATATAAATAAATCAAGTCAAGCTTAATCAAACAAAAAAACCAATCTGTCGCCGTGGTCAAGCTCTTCATATCTAAAGCTTACGGCATCAATATATTCATTGCCGTCAATAATTTGAAGGTTGTCCCCTATTTGCTCTATGTTCGCGGAAACGGTGTAGCAATTAAGGGTTATTGTTAAATCATCGTCATCAATGTGGGCATATTCAAGTTTTGAATAATAACTTTTCAATTGTTCCCAATTCCACATAATGTTAACCGCGATTTCGTTTTCACCGGGCAATCCGTATTTGTATCTTGACAGTCCGTCATATTTATAATTGTATAATTCGGGAATGGCCGCGAACTCCATTAGAACGGCTCGGGAATTATCCTCTACCAAGCTTATATAAGAAACAAGCTCTTTAAGCCGATAATAGTCGCCCTCTTTTCCAAAAGCGAAATATGAATCGCCGTTAGTCATAATGAACGCAAGCTTGCCGTCGAACATGGCTTTGTCTTTGGATTTGTCTATTACGGCGCATTCGCCATAATAATCAGGCAATGATTTAATTGTTTCAGCTATCCCTTTTTCGGCTTTTTTGGTGAATTTATATGATAAATCGTCCTTCCTTTTCGCTTTCAAGCCTTTGACTGTATAATCGGCGTTAAGCAAGACCTTTTTGGAAGTATAATCAATGCTTACGGATGCGTTATACGCGCATGAAGTCAGGCTTGACAACACGCAAAGCAGCAATACGATTATTAAAAATTTTTTCATATCCGTTTCCGATTTTTTATTTTATAATAACATATATTCACAGCCTTATCAATATCCATTAATTTTGTGTAAAAGGCATTTTAATAAACCCATTTGCTTGTATAATTATTCATTAAGATGTATAATAATAAAAATATCATTTACGGACAGATTAAATTAAGGAGTTGTTATGAAAGTAGTATTAGCTTATTCAGGCGGACTGGACACATCAATTATTATTCCCTGGTTGAAAGAGAATTTTGACAATTGCGAAGTTATTGCCATGGCGGCCGACGTGGGACAAGGGGAAGAGCTTGCTCCCTTGCGCGAAAAAGCGATAAAAAGCGGAGCGTCTAAAATATATATCGAAGACCTTAGGGAAGAATTTGTTACCGACGCCGTTTTCCCTTTAATTAAATCGGGAGCGTTATACGAAGGCAAATATCTTCTCGGCACTTCAATCGCGCGCCCCATTATCGCGAAAAGATTGGTGGAAATCGCCGAAAAAGAAAATGCCGATGCCATTTGCCACGGCTGCACGGGAAAAGGAAACGATCAAGTAAGATTTGAATTGACAATAATGGCGCTCAATCCAAAAATTAAGATTATCGCGCCTTGGAGAATATGGGACATTAAATCAAGAGAACAAGCTATCGATTATGCCGCTGCGCATAATATCCCCATACCTGTAACCAAAAAAAGACCCTATTCCATGGATAGGAATTTATTGCATCTTTCCCATGAAGGCCATGACCTTGAAGACCCATGGAATGAGCGTCGAAAAGACCAGCTGTTGATATGCGTCAACCCTGAAGACGCTCCCGACAAGCCCGAATATGTAACAATTGAGTTTGAGAAAGGCATCCCCACACATGTTAACGGTGAGAAATTATCGCCTGTAGAGCTTATGCTTAAGCTTAACGAAATCGGCGCCAGAAATGGCGTAGGCGTTGAGGATATGGTGGAAAACAGGCTTGTGGGCATGAAATCCAGAGGAGTATATGAAACTCCGGGCGGCACTATTTTAATAAAAGCTCATAAGGAATTGGAGGAAATTTGCCTTGACCGCAACACCTCGCACTTTAAGGAAATAATAGCCAACAAGTTCGCTGAGCTTGCTTACGACGGTAATTGGTATACTCCGCTTATGGATTCCATAAAAGCATTTGTGGACAAAACCCAAGAAACCGTAACGGGTACCGTCGTAATGAAGCTCTATAAAGGCAATTGCGTAATCGCCCGCAAGAAGAGCCCCTATTCCCTTCACGACATCGACATCGCCACTTTTGGAGAAGATGAAGTGTATAATCAAGAGGACGCGCAAGGTTTCATTCGTTTATTTGGACTTCCTTTGACCGTACGCGCCATGAAAATCAATGATTATTACAAAAAACTAATAAAAAAATAATTACTGGAGGAATAATGGAAAAACTTTGGAACGGTAGATTTAGTTCTGAAACAGATAAGCTTGCCGATATTTTTAACAGCTCGCTGCCTGTGGATAAAAAAATGTATCGACAGGATATTACGGCGAGCATAGCGCACGCCTCAATGCTGGTCAAATGCGATATTATTCCCAAAGAAGAAGGCGACAAGATTATTAACGGCTTGAAAGACATACTGCAGGATATCGACAAAGGCATTCTCAAGATAGACAACGCCGAAGATATTCATATGTTCGTAGAAAGCGAACTTACCCGCAGGATAGGAGAGGCGGGCAAGAAACTGCATACCGCAAGAAGCAGAAACGACCAAGTGGTTACCGATTTCAAAATGTATATCAAAGACAGCATTTTGGAAATAAAAAGAGAATTAAAGAGCTTTATCAATACTCTTCTATCCATTTCCTCCAAAAATTTATATACATATATGCCGGGATTTACGCACCTGCAGAAAGCGCAGCCTATTACGCTAGCTTTTCATTTGTGCGCCTATGCGGAAATGTTTTACAGGGATTTAATGAGATATGATTGCTTCTACAAGCAAATCAATGTTTGTCCTTTGGGTTCGGGCGCTCTTGCGGGAACCACTTATCCCATAGACAGAAGATATACCGCTTCCCTGCTTGGATTTGCCGATATCACAATGAACGCCATGGACGCGGTGTCGGACAGAGACTATGTATGCGAATATTTATTTAACGCCTCCATGGTCATGATGCACTTGTCAAGATTTTCCGAAGAAATAATTATGTGGGCAAGCGATGAATACAAGTTCATTGAATTAAGCGATTCCTTCAGTACGGGCAGCAGCATTATGCCCCAAAAGAAAAATCCCGATATGGCCGAACTCGTAAGAGGCAAAACCTCAAGGGTATACGGAAATCTAATGGCCATGCTTGCGATATTGAAAGGGCTGCCCTTGGCTTATAATAAAGATTTACAGGAAGACAAGGATTTGGTGTTCCAAACCGAAAGCGTATTGCTGCAAAGTTTGACAATATTTAATAAGATGCTGCAAAAAACTGTTTTTAACAAAAAGAATATGAAAAAATCAGCCATGAACGGCTATACCAACGCTACTGACTTTGCGGATTACCTCACAAAAAAAGGCCTGCCTTTCCGCGAAGCGCATAACATTACCGGCAAGCTTGTGTCTTATTGCGTAAATCGGCGCAAACCTATTGAAAAGCTGCCCTTGAATATATTGAAAGAATTCAGCAATGTGATTGAAGAAGATATTTACAGCAATATCTCCTTAAAATCAGTGGTAGGCAAAAGAGATGTTGACGGCGGGACCGCGCCTTCGGCGGTAAAAAAATCCATATCTCGACTCAAAAAAGCAATAATAAAGTGCTGATATGACAAAAGCGGATATCAATCCGCTTTTTCATATAATTTAGCTTTTTCTATTTGTCTTAAAAATTTTGATATATCCGATTTCTGAGAGCTGATATTTTTGCGTGCGACAAGCTTCTTTTGTCACGCTCGATATCTATATCGACATTAAGCAGAATTTCGGCATTTGGAGAAAGTAATACGATTTTATCCGCAAGAAGCAGGGCCTCGTCCACGTCGTGGGTAACAAAAATTACCGTTTTATTGTCTTGTTGCCATAGCTTTAAGAAAGCCGCGATAAGCTTTTTTTTCAGCGCTATGTCCAGTCCTTTGAAGGGCTCGTCCATAAGCAATATTTGGGAAGGATAAATAAAAGCTCTTGCCATTGATACTCTTTGCTGCATGCCGCCGCTCAGCTCATGCGGATATGCTTTTCTTCGCTGCGCAAGCTCTACGATATCAAGAATTTTGTCAATTTTTTTCATTCGCTCGTTTTTGTCTTTTTCTATGGTGGAAAGCACATATTCAAGATTGTCTTGCACATTGAGGTTGGGCAGCAGTCTGTTATTCTGAAATATATAGCTTATGCCCTTTTGCTCTCTTTCCACCTTGCCTTGATATTCGGTAAGCTCGGCAACAATATTCAATATGGTTGTTTTGCCGCATCCCGAAGGGCCGATTATGCAATTTATTTTATTATCAATCAATTCCAAATTAAAATCAGTAAGAACCTTGATATCGCCGTAACTTTTGTTTATGTCGATAAATTTCATTTCCACCTCACGCACAATTTTTTCAATACCGCCACGGCGATCTCTAAAAGATAGCTGAGAACAATCGCCGCTATGGTCCAGGCAATCAAAGAAGCGGTATCCAAATATTGCTTTGATATCTGCATCATTACTCCCATGCTGTGTCTTGTTTGAGACAGTACCTCGGCGGCGATAATCAATTTGACATTTAAGGAAATCGCGCTTCTGACGCTGTCAAAAAAGGACGGCATAATATATGGAATATAGAATTTCGTTACAATAATCCTTTTGGATACTTTATATAATTTTGACATCTCTATCAAATCTTTATCGATATTATTGATCGCCGAATAAAAGCCGGCATACAGCATGGGAAAAACTATTAAAAAGGCGATGAACATGGGGGTAATGTCCGAAGTAAACCATATTAGACTCAAAAGAATAACGGACATGGTGGGCACCGCTCTTGAAATTATCACAAGCGGCGAAAGCAAAAAATATACGGGTTTGAACAAAGACGACAACGCCGCAAGCAGCAAAGCCAAGGACATTGAAATAAAAAAGCTGATAAATGTCCTCAGCAAAGTATGCCCTATCGCCGTCCAAAAATCCATTGTTTTTACCAACAACAATAATTGTTTGAAGGCTTGCGCAGGATGCGGCAAAATTACCTCAATCTTTATTATCTCCGCGGCAATCAGCCATACTGCAAAAAATACGGCAAGAGCGATAAGGGGATATAAAAGATTGAGGTAATTCTTTAATTTCATTCCTTATAATACAATCCCTCGTCGGGAATTTTGCCTCCCACAAAATTTACATTGAAATCATACATCAAACGCAAGTAATTATCAATGGTTTCTTGAATGTCGCCCGCTTTTTCAAACCTGATATTGCATCTTGCTATGCTTTCAGCGCTTATGAAGTTTACTTGGCTGCCTTTGGATGCCAAAGCTTGTCCTACTTTTTCGGGATTATCCGCTATCCATTGAACATTTTGTTCTACTTCTTGCAAGAAGGACTTCAAAAAATCCTTATGGTTTTCGATAATGTCGGCTTTGGCTACCGTAGCCACTTGAGGATACCCTTGCTGCCATTCCTGCTGTAGATTTAACACTATCTCAAAATCTTCCGCAATATTTAACGCCTGTGAAACTTGAGGCTCGCCGAGTATAGCGTATTCAATTTGCGAGGCCTTCATCATCGCTATTATGCTTTCTGCGTCGGGAGCGTATCTCAAGCCTACTTCGTTATTCTTGGGCGTGTCGGTGGCGGCATAATTAATGTCGTTTTGCTCAAGTATGGTCTTGAATACAAAATCGGGGGTATTGCCCTGCCCCAAATTATATACGGTTTTTCCGTATAAATCCTCCAATTGATCAATAGGGGTTTTCCCAACCATATAAAGCAATCCGAATACATTGCAGGCGACTATTTTTATGTCTATTCCTTTATTATAAAGATTGGCCGCCATATTGGTGGGCAAAAGAGCGATGTCCGCCTCCCCCGAAAGCATTTTTTCCTGTATTCCTGTTGCCCCGGCTACAATATTATAATTGATTTTGTATCCATCGAATTTCGGATTTTCATAAAATAGTTTTGCCAGCGCCAAAGCGGGAGCTCCGTCCGGCATTACCACATTAATTGTATGACTGTCTTTGTCGGGTTTGTCGCAGCCCACAAAAACAAAACACGCAAGCGCAAGTATGAGCGCAAAAACAATTGCTTTTTTCATTTTACCTCTCTCCTTTTGTTTATATTTCAACTGATGTTAACGCCGATTTAACTTTAACGTTATCAAGTCTACCCAGGCGTCCGCATAAGGCGTTTATTTCTTCAGTATTGCCCTTTACTATCAGGCTAATAGCCGAAACATCGCTCACTCTGTCGGGCACGCCCATGCGGCCGACAATAATTTGATTATATTCGTTTAACAGCTTTTGCAATTCCACGGACACGCTTTTGTCTCCTTTTATTACAATACCGATTACTCCGATGCGTTTCATGTTTGCCTCCTTATATCAAAAAACCGCCCTTTATCAAAGAGCGGCTGAAAATAGCGTGTTAAAACAAAATATGAAGAAAAGCGGTTTGTTTTTCCCACAATTGTCAATAAGCTTACTCTCTGATAAAAATCATCGATTCAGGTTATTTCTGTATTTATGATATACCCTTTGACATCAACAGTCAATCAAAATACACAAGTTTTTCGCTGTTTATGTCGAAAAGTTTAAGGCTGCTTATATCTATATCGATATATTCGGGTATGTCTTCTTTATTCTCAATTACTGTTTTTATGCTGTGATTATCAATTTTAGAATGAAGTATTATCCTATTGTTATAATATTCCAAAAATCCAAGCTCATGTTTTATCCCCTCTTTCGCGGGATATGTGATAAAGCTTGCGATTGTTTCTTTGCCTATATAAATAGGATTAATTAATTTATCGCTAGACAGCTTTATTTTTTTGTTGAGGATATCAATATATACGCCTTCTTCATCTTCCGATACCTTCGCTTTTATTATATTGCTTTCATATCCTTTGACAAATTTATAACTTGTAAGCGTAGAAGGCCTTGCGTATAAATCGTCAAAATTCCCCTCGTCAACGACAAAGCCGTAACTCATAATGAAGGTTCTTTCGCTTATGGTGCGGGCTTCGTCAACTGATGTTGTGGCAAATATAACGGCTCCGTCCAATTTTTTGATAAACGGCAAAAGCTCGATAAAAACAGCGTGTCTGTCTTGAGGAAGGACCCTTTTGAATGGGTCGTCAAACAAATATACCGAAGCTTTCCTAAGCATGGCTCTGGCTATCATGACTTTAACTTTTTCGTTTTCCGAAAGCCTGAATATTTTTTCGCCAAGCAAATGCTCAATCTTTAATTCCCTTGCCACGCTCAATACTTTATCCTTAATAATGTCGTAGGATGTTTTTCGTATCTTAAGGCTGTATGAAAGGTTATAGAATACGCTTTTGCGATTGAAAAATCCGCCGTCTTCATAAACAAGCAATACGTTTCTGTCTTTGGGCGGAAGATTGGTTACGTCTTTGTCGTCAATATATATTTTACCTTCCAATATCGGATAAAGCCCGGCTATTGCTTTAAGCAATGAGGTTTTTCCGCCCTCGCTGTGGGATAATACGGATATAATCTCGCCGCTATCGCATTCCAGGGATATATCCCGCACTCCCACCGCGCCGTACATATATTGCTGTTTAAGATTTTTTATTATTAAATTTTTCATCAATGTTTATTATACAATATCCTATCTTTATTGCAATATATATTTGCATAATTATACATAGTATTATATAATAGCTAAGAAAAATATTATCTGACAAAGGCGGTAAAAATGGACAATACTAATTTAATCATTGAAAGAGACAAAAGATATATTTTAGGCACTTACGCTGCTCACGATATAGTTTTTGAGAAAGGCGAAGGCTGCATGCTCTACGATACCGAAGGCAAGGAATATCTTGACTTTCTTTCAGGCATAGCGGTGGCTTGCTTGGGTCATAACAATAAAAAATTGGTGGCCGCAATAAAAAAGCAAGCGCAAAAGCTGATGATAGCCAGCAATTACTTTTATACCCAGCCAAGAGGCTTACTGGCGGAGAAGCTGCTTAAAGGCTCGCATTTTTCCAAGGTCTTTTTTACAAACAGCGGTGCGGAATCCAATGAAGCGGCCTTAAAAGCCGCCAAAAAATATTTTAATCAATTCCATCCCCAAAGATACAAAATAGTTACTTGCCTTAATTCCTTTCACGGAAGAACAATAGCCACGGTTACGGCGACGGGACAAGAAAAGTATTATAAGCCCTTCTCCCCCATGCCCGATTGGTTTATATATGTTCCTTTCAACGACAAAGAAGCTTTGAGAAAAGCTTTATCCGATAAAGAAGTTGGCGCTTTTATGGTGGAATGCGTGCAGGGCGAAGGCGGCGTAGTCCCCGCAAGCGAAGATTATTTATCTTATGCCCGTAAACTGACAAAAAAGAATGATCAGCTTTTAATAATTGACGAAGTGCAGACAGGAATAATGCGCACGGGAAAAATGTTTGCTTATCAGCATTATGGAATTAAACCCGATATAGTAACTATAGCAAAAGGATTGGGCGGCGGTTTTCCGATAGGTGCCTGCCTTTTAACCGATAAAGTCGCTAACGTTATGAAAGTAGGCGACCATGGCACTACTTTTGGTTCAAACCCTCTGGCTTGTCATGCCGCCTTAACGGTTATAAAAGAATTAAAAAAGAAATCCATGCGCGAACATATACAGAACATAAGCGTTTATTTCTTTAATAAGCTCAAAACTTTTGAAAAATATCCGTTTATTAAAGAAATCAGGGGCAAAGGTCTTATGGCCGGCTTGGAATTTGATGATAAATATCAAGTAAAAGAAATAGTCAAAGCTTTGTTGGATAAAGGGCTTGTGGCTTCAATGGCGGGACAGAACACATTAAGGCTGCTCCCTCCCCTAATCGTAAATCAAAAAGAAATTGACCAAATGGGCGAAATCCTTGAAACCGTATTGAAGGAGTTGAATCAATAATGCCAAAGAGAACTGACCTTAAAAAGATTCTTGTAATCGGCAGCGGGCCCATTGTCATCGGACAAGCCGCCGAGTTTGATTATTCGGGAACACAAGCATGCAAGGCCCTTAAGGA
>LFRM01056529.1_pt1 | contig 13404 bp, 8 predicted proteins | sample 618341 | NCBI WGS metagenome assembly LFRM01 (sample SAMN03654438, study PRJNA283298) | anaerobic digester metagenome | isolation source: pool of bioreactors CSTR01a, CSTR02a, and CSTR03a thermophilic anaerobic... | place: Denmark: Kgs. Lyngby | collected 2014-05-21 | reverse complement strand
CTGCTGGCCAGGGAACAGACTGTTCTGGAGGAGGAGATTATTTTGCATCAGGAGATGCGGGCAGTTTCACCGACTTCGCTCTGCTCGTTCAGGATCGGAACGGTTCTGCAAAAGGACGGCAGTGTCGTGATACTGTATAACAGGCTGCGCACTGCCATGCATGATCCTGTTGTTGACAATATTTCCCGCGGAGGTGGCTATACTGCTATTTCCGATCAGGGAGAGCTGATGTATCCCTGCGTGACATTCAAACCTTGCCGCCGTTACCTGGCAGAGCATCCGGTGACGGGAGTGGAATTTGTCGGTTTTAAAATACCGATGTTTGACCAGGTTCAGGACTATGTGCGAGAGCTGGCCCGGATTGTACCGGACCAGGCCTATGTCGGCTGGGATATTACACTTAACGAACATGGGCCGCTATTGATTGAAGGCAACGAAATACCTTCAATCTATATGTATCAGGCGGCACAGTTTTATCCGGATGACATTGGACCGAGAGCTAATCTGGAAAAAGTTTTTGGCATTTCATTGCCTGCGCCTGAACTTTAAGCTGGAATCTTAGTATGGTGCTGGGCTTTTGTTGCTGATTGAATTATTGAAAATTTACCAGGATAGGTCATGGGATTGACATCGATTGACACTATCTTGTAATGAAAACGAGAGGCCTTTTAATTGCAGCCTAAGACAAGAGCTGTTATACTTTTAAAAACCGGTTTAGCGATCAGAGCTGGTATTTTTATGTACCGCAATATATTTTGTGCTGACCGGAAATGAATTTGAGGTTGAGATGGCTTTACATCGCAGACATAAAGAAGATCCCTTTGAGACTTACGATCTGAAGAAGAAACGACCGGCCCGGCGTGCCCGACTTAAGTTGCGCAGCTATTTTTCATCAAACTTTGACGGTGGCAAATTAGCCTCAGTCCTGGTCCCTGTCATCGCCTTCGTTCTACTGGTGTCAGTATTTGTAGTCAAGATTGTTACAGACTCAAAGTCAGTATCAGACGAAAAATTCCGCAATGAAAATCCAGTTGAAATGCAGGACAATATCGGACGTATTCAGCGCAATATTAAGGCCTTGCCTGATATTAATGATGCGGAAGAGACCAAAACCGCCGAAACCGAACCTGCACCCGATACAACTTTGGCTACAAATAAGGAGCCCGATACTTCTGAGCCGAAGGTGATCGTGATGACCCCTGAAGAGACAGGAGAAATCACGGTTAAAGAGTATCTCTACATAGCAAGCAGTGTCGTCAATGTACGCAAGGACGCTTCTACAGATTCCGATCTTGTCGGTCAGCTTTCTTTTAATCAGAAAGTGGAGAAACTCGGCCAGAAGAATGATTTCGTCGAAATAAAAGCTGAAGACGGCTTGCATGGCTATGTTCACAAGGACCTGGTATCCACTGAACTTTCAGAAGCTATCCTTCCCGGCATGACCATGTATGTTCAGGTCGGACAGGCTTATATCCGTTCCGGTGCCGGAACTACTTATGACATCATCGGTTTCGGCTTCAAGGGTACTCCGCTGACAGTAGTTCAAAGCGGGTCGGAATGGTCTCTGGTCATGACTGATACGGGACTCTCAGGCTATATGCTGAATGAGCTTTTCGGTACACGTAAGCTTGAACGTACCAGAATGACAATGGAAACAAATGCTGTACGCTACATTGACTATTCTGTTGTTTATATGCGAGAAAAAGCAACAGCTGATTCCGAACAGATCGGTGTTCTGGCTATGGATGACAGAGTACTTCAAATATCTACCGACGGCAGCTGGTCACTAGTTGAAGCCTCTGACGGCTTGCAGGGCTATGTCCGCAACGATCTCCTGCGTGAAAGCGCACCGGTAACTCCCTATGCAACTACTAACCGCAATCAGTACATAACAGTCAGTGTCAGCAATGTCCGCGCTGACGATAATACTGATAGTGAAGTTGTTGGCCAGGTGCGTAAAGATGAGCAGGTCTTGCAGATTTCAACCGACGGCACCTGGTCCCTCATCAGGACCTCAGCCGGGATTGAAGGCTACGTTATGAATGAATTCCTGACCGGAGTTGTACCGAGCTCCTCGTCAAACGGATCAGGCACATCACCGGCGGAGACCACACCGCCTACAGCCAGTTCTTCTTTCAGAGATATCAGTGGCACAGTCTATATCAAGGCGAGTGCAGCCAACCTGCGCTCCGAGCCTAATACCTCATCACTAATAGTGGATACTCTGTACTATGGTGCTGCGGTACAGAGGATATCGACTAATGACCTGTGGACAAAGATAAAGACAGGAAACGGCCAGATTGGCTTTATAAGTAATAGTCTCTTCCAGACAGAAGTGATTGAAAGTACCCCGCCCCAGGCGACAAGCCAGGGCCAGCAGGTAGTGGAATATGCCAAGCAACTCCTGGGTGTACCATACGTCTATGCCGGGGCATCGGCTAACGGAGTGGATTGTTCCGGTCTGACAAAATATGTCTATGGAAGAATGGGTGTCTATTTATACCATGGATCAAACAGTCAGGCGCGTTCTAACTACCAGTCAATTTCTTTCTCAACTAGTAATTATGAAGCAACGCTGCTTCCGGGCGACCTGGTGTTCTTTAATAATGTTTACACCTCACCTAACTCCAACTACACTCATGTGGGTATTTATGTTGGTAACGGTCAAATGATACATTCACCGCAACCGGGACAGACTGTGAGGTATGAGTCACTATATGATCGTAATGCTTACTCACCTGTCAGACTTGTCAAGCGCATATTCTAAGCTTGTCCCCGGGAATATATAGATAATAGACGTGCTCGGATAGATCACGTCCATTTTTCGGAGTTAGTATTTGATGGCAATTCAAGATCATCCAAATAAAAATCGAAACGATAATGCTCAGCCCAATAAAATGCGTCCTGCACCTAAGCTTCAGCGTGCCCAAAGCAAGGCGGGAGAACAGGAGATATTTCCGGAAAAGCTTCAGTACACAGGCAAAAATCTTCGTGTAGATTATTTACAGTCGCGAGAAGCTGCAAGTGTAACTGAAACTGTTGCTAAGGATGCTGTTAAAGCTGCTGCAGAAAAAAGAGACGACAGCAAAAGGGAAGAAGCGATTGCCAAGGCCAGAGCTCAGGCTCAGCTATCCAGGCAATCATCTGTTCAGAGGCCATCTGTGCAGAAGCCGGCTTCCCCTACAGAGCCCGGTCAGAAAGCCGCAGCTAAGAAGCCGCTTCCGCAGCCGGCGCCTTCCCAGAGGCCGCTTCCTCAGAAAGATGAAGTCCAGAATGTAACGGCCAGAAAAACAGCTGCCCCGACGACAGCTGCCCGGAAGGAAATAGAAAAGAAAGCGACTGACGATAAAAAGCGTCAGCGCCGTATGCTTATTGCTGCTGCTGTTCTTATTGCTGCTATCTTGTTAATCTTCGGCATCAGCAGCCTGCTAAATCGGGATCCTAAGCCCGATCCGGATATTTCTGTTGATCCGACTGCTTCTGTACCAGCCGGGGCAGAGGCCTGGACAAAAGCAGAATTAGAGGCAGCAAAGCTGGCATTGTCGAAAGAAGTAATCTTTCCGGGCATCTTTATTGCAGGTATCGATATGTCCGGACTTAGTGCTCAGGAAGCCAGCGATATTTTAGCGGAAGAAGCAGAGCGTTTGCGTGATGAAATTAAGATTACTGTAAGAGCCAATAACAAAAGCTTTACCTTATCCGCTGACGATCTTGCCTATAGTTTCGATACTTTTTCCGCTTTGGAGAAAGCCTGGTCTATTGGCCGTTCAAGCGAACACTATGATGATGAACTGGATCTGATTCTTCGTCATAAGGTTATCTCCGCCATTGAAAAGGAAAGCCTTCACATAGATCTGAACGGGGATTTTGATGAAGCGGTAATGAAGTATTCACTGCAGAAGAAGCTGGCAGACCAGCTGCCGGTATTTACTGAAGCCAAGGCGACCGGCTTTAACACTACGACCTTACGTTTTGAAGTGGAAGAAGGAAAAACCGGACTGGAAGCAGATATTTCAACTGCAATCAAAGATCTCCACAGGCTTTTGCAGCAGAATGATTTTCAGGGAGACATTGTGCTTAAGCTGGAAGATAAGCAGCCGGAAATGACAGCAAGCATGATTCATGAGAATACGGGCTTTGTATCTCAGGCCAGTACACCGATTTATGGTTCCTGGCAGGCTGACCGCAATTACAATCTGATTGTTGCGGCCAAAAAAATGACCGGCCAGGTAGTCCAGCCCGGTGAAACTTATTCCTACCTTACCTCTCTTGGACCGATTACAACGCAGGCAGGATTTATGTCAGGCAGCGCTATTGTGGGCGGTACCTATATCGATGTTATCGGCGGGGGACTCTGCCAGCCGAGTACAACTTTATTTCAGGCTGTAGTCAAAGCTGACCTCGAAATTGTGGAAAGACATAACCATGGTATGAGGAGTGACTACTATTATTTTGGTCAGGACGCGATGATCTATGGCGGTAGTTTTGATTTCAAGTTCAAGAATAATACGGATTATCCAGTGGCTATCGTAGCAGAAACATCGGGGAATTACCTTGTTTATAAAATATATGGCAAGCCCTTGCCTGAAGGTGTGACTATAGAAATGGATTCGGTGAAAACCGGAGACCTGACCCCTATTACAACAACACAGAAAGTATTGAATACTAAGCTGGAACCGGGTGAGTCCGAGCAGGTTCTCTCTGCAATTGCCGGTTCTACCTGGGAAACCTACAAAGTCTATTACAAGAATGGCGTTGAATTTGACCGTCAATACCTTACTTATAGCCGCTATCCAAGTGTTGCGCGCAGAATTGAATATGGCCCAAGTCTGCCTCCGACTGAAACTGTGACGGAGACAGAAGCTCCGACAAGTGCACCGACATCAGCGCCAACATCAGCACCGACAGCAGGGACAGAAACAGCGACAGAGGCTCCGACAGAAGATCCTGATCCGTAACATATTGTAAGTATTCAAACGGCAGGACAGGCTCCGGATAAAGGCAGCTGTCCTTCGCCTTTGGACGGGAATAAAGATAAGAGAATCAGTACAAATTCACCAAACTTCGCTTATACTGTATAGTGGAAATTACAGCAATTAGAAAGAGCAACAATTGCTGTAATTTTGATAAGTCTGCGGATATGATATACAAGGTGATTTATGTTAGGTGAAAAACAGACTGAAGCGATGAATAAAGATACTGCCTGGCCAACGGTGTCCTTACTGATTCCCTTTTTCAATGAAGAAAGACAAATAGAGACTACTCTGCAAACGGTGCTGCCCATCATGGATTCACTGAGCTTAAGCTATGAAATAGTCTGTGTTGATGACGGATCAAGTGACAATAGCTGGGAACTGCTTTCACAATATGCCCAGGCATATCCCCAGATTTATGCCCTGCGGCTTTCGCGCAATTTTGGCAAGGAAGCAGCTCTTTCTGCAGGACTGGCTGAAGTGAGAGGTGAAGCGGCAATAACCATGGACGGTGATCTGCAGCACGATCCCAGGCATATCCCGCAGATGGTTGAACTGTGGCGCGAAGGCTATGATGTCGTTGAGGGTGTCAAGTCAGCACGTAAGGATAGTATATTTTCTAGATTTGCTGCTAACACTTTTTATAGATTATTCAAGTTCGCTTCCGGCTACAATCTGAAAAATGCATCGGACTTCAAATTACTTGACCGCAAAGTGATAGATGCTTGGAATCAGCTGCCGGAGAAAGAAACCTTCTATCGGGCGCTGTCAGCCTGGCTGGGCTTTCGCCGCACTACGTTTAAGTTTGAAGTTCAGGAGCGAACAAACGGTCAGAGCAAGTGGAGCTTGTTCAAACTAATGCGCCTGAGCGGCAATGCCCTTACCGCCTTTTCTTCCAAGCCCCTGCAGATAATTAAAATCATAGGCTGGATATTTATCATATTTTTCCTGATTCTGACTGTGCAAACATCTGTCAATTATTTTCAGGGACATGCTGTGGAAGGCTTTACCACGGTCATATTGCTCCAGCTCTTAACCGGTGGCGGTATTTTTCTGGGTCTGGGTGTAATCGGAAGCTATATCGATCGTATTTATACCGAAGTTAAACAAAGACCGCGTTACCTGATCAGCGAACGCAAGGGCCGTGACGAAAATGACAGATAAACAGCAGCAACTAGCTGCTTTTCTCGACCAGACAACAATTGCAGGTGGTGCCGATTTTCATCTTCATTCAAACTACTCCGATGGTTTGCTAGGCCCGGTTGATGTCCTGAGAGCTGCCTGGAAAGCGCGCCTGCGCGCTATGGCTATCACAGATCACGATAGCCTGGGTGGCATTGCTGAGGCAGAGGCTGAGCATAAATTGCTTTTAACAGAGAATAAAGGCCCGGATGTGACGGTTTTTGTAGCAGGTATTGAAATCAGCACATACTTCGCAGATTCTGAGATTCATCTGTTGGCTTATTTTCCGGAAAAACCCCCGGCAGAGATGTATAAATTCATTGCAGAAATACAGAAAGAGCGCAAAATACGCAATCAGAGGATGTTTGAACAAATCCTGAAGCTGGGCTATGAACTTTCTATATCCGGCCCGGAAGAGGGAGATAAGGAAGATGAAGTATGGGGCAGGGTACATCTTGCACGTCAGCTGGTAAAGGACGGATATTTCAAGAGCGGGAAGGAAGCCTTTAAAAAACTGCTGCTGCCGGGGAAACCCGGCTATATTGCCCGCCGTCATTTTACTGTTCAGGAATGCCTGCGTCATATTGATGCTGCTAACGGCATAGCTGTTTTGGCGCATCCGCATGAATACAAGTTCTGCCCACCTTCTGTTGACGATGAAGAAGCTGTTCAGCTGCTGACTGATATTTTCAGAGATCTGAAAGCGATGGGTTTGCATGGAATTGAGGCTTTCCACGGTATGGTTGATCCGGAACAGGCATATTTGTTCTATAAGCTTGCTCGGGAACTCGATTTAATAGTTACCCAGGGATCTGATAATCATGGCAAAGACGTAAACGGTTCACACCACGTAATGTATACACGGGAGACAGAGCTTTATCGTGAATATGTGCTGTCTCGCGACAAATCGGCAGACTAGATTTGTACAAAAGATTTTTGAGAAATATGGGAAAATATACTGGGCGAAATTACTAAATTATTAGCCATTTATCTACGAAAGGATAAATTATGTCGAAAATGAAAAAAATGACTCATGAAGATATTGATGTGCAGGGACAACGCCTTCTGATGCGCGTAGATTTTAACGTTCCGCTCGACAAGCAGAGCGGAGAGATTACAGATGACCAGAGGATTGTGGCTGCTTTACCCACAATCAGAAACCTCCTGTCACGCGGGGCCCGCCTGATTCTGCTTTCGCATCTGGGACGGCCCAAGGGTGTCGACAGTAAATTATCCATGGCCATATGCGCTAAACGTCTTTCAGAATATTTGGAACAGGAAGTTATTCAGGCTGCTGATGTGATTGGTCCTGACGCCAGAGAAAAGGCTGCCGCCTTGGAAGATGGCCAGGTCATGCTTCTGGAGAATGTCCGCTTCCATGGTGAAGAGACGAAGAACGACCCGGAATTTGCCCGCAGTCTGGCAGCTTTAGCTGAGATCTATGTTAATGACGCTTTTGGTACAGCGCATCGTGCACACGCTTCTACTGCCGGAGTCGCCAGCTTCTTGCCCGGAGTTTCGGGCTACCTGATTCAACGGGAACTGGAAATGATCGGCAATGCCATTGATGACCCGCAGCGTCCCTTTACTGCTGTGATGGGTGGAGCGAAAGTATCAGATAAGATCGGTGTCATCAGACATTTGCTGGGCAAAGTCGACAATTTAATTATCGGCGGAGGCATGGCCTATACTTTCCTGGCTGCAAAAGGCTGGGAGGTAGGAAAATCTCTCCTCGAAAGCGATAAGATCGAGTTGGCCCGAGACTTGATGGCAGAAGCTGAAGAAAAAGGTGTAAGACTGAGTTTGCCGCTGGATACGGTCATTGCCCGGGAGTTTTCTCCCGATGCGGAAAAACGGGTCGTAAATAGTGAAGAGATACCTGCTGATTGGGAAGGTCTGGATATCGGACCCAGGAGCATAGAACTTTTTGCAGAGATTATTAAATCTTCCGGCACAGTGGTCTGGAATGGACCGATGGGTGTCTTTGAGTTTCCGGCTTTTGCTGAGGGCACTAAAGCTATTTCGACAGCCATGGCTGAAGCGGATGCCGTGACAATAATTGGCGGCGGAGACTCAGCAGCTGCTGTAAAGCAATTCGGTGATGAGCAGAGAATGACCCATATCTCAACCGGTGGCGGTGCTTCACTGGAACTGCTGGAAGGACGGGTGCTGCCCGGTATTGACTGTCTGATGGACCAGGATCCAAGGAGAATAGTGGCAGCCGGCAACTGGAAGATGAATAAGGGAGTTCCGGCAGAAGCTGCCTCTTTTGTGGAGGAATTAAAGCAAAAACTGGCAGATGCCCCTGCTCAAATAATCGTAGCTGTTCCTTATACCGCTTTGGATGCTGCTCTTTCGGCCAGCTCCTACAGCAATATTCATATAGCCGCGCAGGCCGGACATGAAATAGATTCCGGTGCCTATACCGGCAGTGTCCCGATGGCGACACTGGCGAAGATGCATGTTCCTTATGTTCTTATCGGCCATTCAGAACGTCGGGCCATGGACAATGAATCCGATGATCGTATACAGAGCATGCTCAAATCTGCACTGCACTGGGGTTTGCGTCCGATACTCTGCTGCGGTGAAAGCTTGAGTGAAAGAAAAGCCGGAGAGACTGAAGCTGTTTTGACACGGCAGATTGAATCGGCCTTTGAATTTGTCACAGCAGATAAATTGGTACAGATCATTGTAGCTTATGAACCGATCTGGGCTATTGGCACCGGAGTTACTGCTACTGTGGACCAGGCTGAGCAAGCATGTGCTTTCATTCGAACACTTCTGGAGCAGAAGTATCCTGCAGATTGTGTTGAACGGGTGAAAATTCTTTATGGCGGCTCAGTGAATGATGAAAATGCGGCAGAGCTTTTTGCTTCGGAAGCCATTGATGGAGGCCTGGTCGGCGGCGCGTCACTAAAAGCAGATGCTTTTGCTGCGATTGCTAATGCCTGATTGCTTTGAAAGGGACTTTATGACAGATCGAAAATATCGGCCTTTGGCCTTGTTTGTGCTTGATGGCTGGGGCTTATCTGCAGAGACTGAAGGTAACGCTGTAAAAGCGGCCAGAACGCCCTATCTGGACAAACTTTTTGCTGAATGGAAATCAAGCAAGATTTATACCAGCGGCCTGGATGTCGGACTGCCTGAGGGGCAGATGGGCAATTCGGAAGTAGGCCATACCAACATAGGTGCAGGACGGGTTGTTTATCAGGACCTTATGCGCATTAATCTGGCCATTGAAGACAAGAGCTTTTATGAAAATGAAGCGCTCAGATCAGCAATGATTTCAGCCCGGGACAAGGGCAAAGCCCTGCATTTAGCCGGACTTTTATCTGACGGAGGTGTGCACAGCCATATTAATCACCTCTATGCTTTACTGGAAATGGCAAAATCACTGGGTCTGGAAAAGGTTTATATACATGCCTTCTACGACGGACGGGATACGCCACCCGAGTCTGGCCTGGGCTATACCGAAAAGCTGGAGTCATTTATTCAAAAAAACGGGATCGGGAAAATAGCCTCAGTGTCCGGACGTTACTATGCCATGGACCGTGATAAACGCTGGGACCGGGTAGCAATTGCTTATCGGGCATTAACCGATATAGATTACCAGGGTACGCAGAGTCAGTCTGCTTCGGACTATATCAGAAAATCTTACGCTGATGCAGTTACAGACGAATTTTTAATTCCGGCTCAGCTTGTTGATGCCGGGGGAAGACCCATAGCCTTGCTTGAGCCTGGAGACAGCTTTATTTTCTTCAACTTCCGTCCTGACAGAGCACGCGAACTGACGCGGGCTTTAATGGATGTCAACTTTGCTGACTTTGAAACTTTGCTGGAGCCAGGTCAGTTAGATTTTGTCAGTATGACGGAATATGACAGCGAGTTTAACAGTTTTAAGAATTTAAGAGTAGCTTTTGAAACTGAAGATGTGACCGAAAGTCTGGGAGAAATATTTTCCCGGGCGGGTCTGACACAGCTGCGTGCGGCGGAGACAGAGAAGTATGCTCATGTCACTTTCTTTTTTAACGGCGGGCGTGAAGAAAGTTTTCCCGGTGAAGACCGTCTCCTGATAGCTTCGCCAAAAGTTGCTACCTATGATTTACAGCCTGAAATGAGTGCGCCGGAGTTAACAGCAACTTTGGCAGGAATAATCGCAGAAGATAAATACGATTTGTATGTCGTAAACTATGCCAACTGTGACATGGTCGGTCATACCGGTATTTTTTCGGCGGCAGTCGCGGCAGTAGAGACCGTGGATAAGGCTATGGCGGAACTTGTGCCGCTGATTTTAGCAAGAGGAGGTGCTGCTCTGATCACTGCAGACCACGGTAACGCGGAATCCATGTTTGATCATGACAATGGCGGCCCTCTGACAGCTCATTCTTCCAATCCGGTACCATTGATTCTGGCCGGAGTCAGAGCTGTTGAGCTGGAGGATGGAAGATTGGCTGATCTGGCGCCGACAATTCTGGAATTGGCAGACCTGAAGCAGCCGGAAGCCATGACAGGTAAATCGCTGATAAGAAAATCAGCCGGGAAATAAATGTTATAATGTTTGCGGGTAAAAAAGGCAGGACAAGCCTGCATAGGATAAGGAGAAATCGATGCAGAAGAACAAAAAATTTATGACAATGGACGGAAACGAAGCAGCTGCATATTCGTCATATGCATTTACAGAAGTTGCGGGTATCTATCCAATTACGCCGTCTTCCACCATGGCTGATCTGGTAGACAAGTGGGCACAGCAGGGCCGCAAGAATATCTTCGGACAGACTGTCAATGTAGTAGAAATGCAATCTGAGGGTGGCGCAGCGGGAGTCGTTCATGGCTCATTAGCAGCAGGTGCATTGACAACAACTTATACAGCTTCGCAGGGATTATTATTGATGGTGCCTAATATGTACAAAATATCAGGTGAACTCTTACCTGGTGTTTTCCACGTATCAGCCCGCTCCATCGCCGGACACGCACTATCCATTTTTGGCGATCACAGTGACGTTATGGCAGCACGCCAGACCGGTTTTGCACTGCTGGCTTCCTCCAGCGTGCAGGAATCACTGGATTTGGGAGCGATAGCTCATTTGGCAGCTATCAAGGGCCGGGTTCCTTTTGTCCACTTTTTTGACGGCTTCCGTACTTCGCATGAGATTCAGAAGATTGAAGCCTATGATTACGAAGATATCGCCGGCCTGGTTGATATGGATGCAGTTCAGGCTTTCCGTGACCGCGGCCTGACTCCAAATTCTCCGAGCCTGCGCGGAACAGCACAGAACCCGGATATTTTCTTCCAGGAAAAAGAAGCAGCCAACTCATACTATGAAGAGCTGCCGGCTATTGTCGAACATTATATGGAAGAGTATGGCAAACTGACAGGCCGTTACTATAAACCCTTTATGTACCATGGTGATCCGGAAGCAGAAGAGATTATCATCTGCATGGGTTCTGTTTATGAGACCGCCTGTGAGACGGTGGACTTCCTGAACAAAAATGGACGCAAGACCGGTGTCTTGCACGTTCACCTCTATCGTCCCTTTGTTGATGCCTTACTTTTGGATACTATCCCTGAGTCAGTTAAACGTATTGCCGTACTTGACCGCACAAAGGAATCCGGTTCCAACGGTGAGCCGCTTTATCTTGATGTCGTCAAAGCTCTTTCGCGCACACGTCCTGAAATAGAAATTGTGGGCGGGCGCTACGGCTTAGGTTCAAAGAACACAACACCTTCGCAGATCGTTTCCGTGTTTGATAACCTGAAACTTCCTGAAGCCAAGACCAACTTCACTATCGGTATTGTTGACGATGTAAGCTTCCTCTCTTTGCCGCAGGGTGAAGCAGTCGATGTAACTGATGAAGCTACTTATCAGGCACGCTTCTGGGGTCTGGGATCTGACGGAACGGTAGGTGCTAACAAAAACTCCATTAAGATCATCGGCGACCATACGGATCAGTATGCTCAGGCATATTTCTCCTATGACTCAAAGAAGTCCGGCGGTGTTACTATTTCCGACCTCCGCTTCGGTAAGAAACCGATCCGTGCGCCTTATCTGGTTCATACCGCTGATTTTGTGGCCTGCCATACACCGTCCTATATCAATACTTATGACATGTTGACTCCTTTGAAAAAAGGCGGATCATTCTTACTCAATATCGGCTGGAGTGATGAGGAGATTGAGGAAAAACTTCCGGCTGCTATCAAACGGGCCCTGGCTGAGCGTAATGCTGATTTCTATGTTATAGATGCAGCCGGCATCGCTGAAGAGCTGGGACTGGGCGGACGTATTAATACCATCTGCCAGGCTGCTTTTTTCAAAATCAGTGAAGTAATCCCGGTTGATGATGCGGTTACCTACATGAAAGAAGCTATTGTCAAATCATATGGCAAACGCGGCGAAGACATCGTTAAGATGAACTACAATGCTGTAGATGCCGGAATCTCCCAGTTGAGAAAGGTAGAGGTGCCTGAAAGCTGGAAGAATGCTGTAGATGAAGCTGAAGCCAAAGGCAATCTACCTGCCTTCATCACTAATATTGCCAGTGTCATGAACAGGCAGGAAGGCGATTCTCTCCCCGTGTCGGCTTTTGTTGACCACGTAGACGGTACCTTCCCGCAGGGCACCGCCCGCTATGAGAAGCGCGGTATCGCCTTTAATATTCCGCGCTGGATTCCAGAAAACTGTATCCAGTGTAATCAGTGCTCCTATGTCTGCCCACACGCAGTTATTCGTCCTTTCCTTCTGAATGAGGAGGAGAAGGCCAATGCACCGGAAGGCTATCAGACTGTAACCGGAATGAAGCAGTATGATCAGTATCAGTTCCGCATCCAGCCGTCAGCTCTTGATTGCACCGGCTGCGGTAACTGCGCAGAGGTCTGTCCGGCCAAAGAAAAAGCCTTGGTGATGGAACCTCTCGCAGATCAAATGCAACAGGCAGATAACTGGGACTACTCGATGACCGTGACACACAAAGAGAACCCCCTGAAGAAGTTTTCCGTCAAAGGCAGTCAGTTCGAAGAGCCCCTGCTTGAGTTCTCCGGGGCCTGCGCCGGTTGTGGTGAGACTCCTTACGTGAAGCTGGTTACCCAGCTCTTTGGTGACCGCATGATGATTTCCAATGCAACAGGCTGTTCCTCAATCTGGGGCGGATCAGCACCCTCCATGCCGTATTGCCCGAACAAAGACGGACATGGTCCTTCCTGGGCTAACTCTCTGTTCGAAGATAACGCCGAGTTCGGTCTGGGCATGTATCT
>LFRM01282669.1_pt1 | contig 13408 bp, 12 predicted proteins | sample 618341 | NCBI WGS metagenome assembly LFRM01 (sample SAMN03654438, study PRJNA283298) | anaerobic digester metagenome | isolation source: pool of bioreactors CSTR01a, CSTR02a, and CSTR03a thermophilic anaerobic... | place: Denmark: Kgs. Lyngby | collected 2014-05-21 | reverse complement strand
GAACCCGCCATGTTTTGGTGACGTACGCACGCAATACCCTGACGAATTTCTTTACGCTGAACACCTTCAACGTAAGCCAACATACCTTGCTCGCCGAAGTAACCTTTAGCTAGGTTGTCAGTAGACAGCGCAGCAGTGTGGTAGGTAGGCAGAGTGATCAAGTGGTGGAAGATACCTGCTTCGCGAGCAGCATCAGCCTGGAAGCTCTGGATGCGAGCATCAGCTTCGTTGCACAACTCAGTACCATCGTAGTCAGCGCTCATTAGACGGTCGCGATCGTACGCTGAAACGTCTTTAGAAGCTGCTGCCCAGTCGTCGTACACTTGCTGACGGAAGTTTAGAGTCCAGTTGAACGATGGGCTGTTGTTATAAACCAGTTTCGCATCAGGAACAACTTTACGGATTTCGTCAACCATGCCTTTGATCTGACCAACGTGTGGCATTTCAGTTTCGATCCACAGCAAGTCAGCACCGTTCTGCAATGAAGTAATGCAGTCTAGTACAACACGCTCAACACCTGTGTTCTCACGGAACTGGAACAGGCCGCTGGCTAAACGTGCAGGCTTCAACAGCTTACCGTTTGATTTAACAACAACGTCACCGTTTTCGATTTCGCTTGCGTCGTTGATGTAAGTACCATCAAGGAAGCTGTTGTATTTGTCGCCTAAGTCGCCTGGCTCATTAGTTACTGCGATCTGCTTAGTTAAGCCAGCACCCAGTGAGTCAGTACGTGCAACGATAACACCGTCGTCAACGCCTAATTCTAGGAACGCGTAACGTACAGCGTTGATTTTAGCTAGGAAGTCAGCGTGTGGAACTGTTACTTTACCGTCCTGGTGACCGCACTGCTTTTCGTCAGATACTTGGTTCTCGATCTGAATTGCAGCAGCACCCGCTTCAATCATCTGCTTAGCCATCAAGTAGGTGGCTTCTTCGTTACCGAAACCAGCGTCGATGTCAGCGATAATTGGTACAACGTGAGTTTCGAAGTTTTCGATCTGGTCTAGCAGAGATTTTTCTTCTGCAGTGTTGCCAGCAGCACGTGCTTTGTCTAACGCAGTGAACAGAAGGTCTAGTTCACGAGTGTCAGCTTGACGTAAGAATGTGTACAGCTCTTTAATCAAAGCAGCAACAGAGTTCTTCTCGTGCATTGACTGGTCAGGCAGTGGGCCGAACTCAGAACGCAGAGCAGCAACCATCCAACCTGACAGGTAGAGGTAACGCTTGTTGGTGGTTTTTAAGTGCTTTTTGATCGCGATCAGCTTTTGCTGACCGATGAAACCGTGCCAGCAACCCAGTGACTGAGTGTAAACTGATGAGTCGGCATCGTACTCAGCCATATCTTTACGCATGATTGCTGCAGTGTACTTAGCGATTTCTAAACCAGTTTGGAAACGGTTCTGAATGCGCATACGAGCGGCAGACTCGGGATTAATCGCGCTCCAACCATTTCCAGCTTTTTCTTTAAGAGCGGCAATTGCCTTAATTTCGTTTTGATAAGTTGACATGGTCAATCCTTCAAATGAGTAAAGTGAGTTTGAGCACCGACTGCCCACACACAACCTGCTATTGCTGGAAGTATAAATTGCGGGTTCGCTTCCACTGAAAGTGCCGATAATTGATCAGAACAGAGTGTCTTAAAGGAGGGGAGCGATCAGATAAAATGGCTGCTGCATTAAGTCGTGATATCTACAACTTAACATCCGCAAACGCGACTCACTGTAGTGAGATATCTGATGCATCATTGATGCATATTGCTTCCCCGTCCCTCAGGACAACAACGTACTGGTCGCAACCTCGTTAAAGCATCTTTTGGATGTAGTTAACACAAAATCAACTCTCAAGTACTGTTAAGTCGATTTTGGAACGCTGATTAAGGCGCTCTGGCTAGCGGGAGCGGGGCTATAATGCGCTTTAGTGAGCCGTACGTCAAATGTTTTGTAGTGTTATTTTAATGGCACTACATATTTTAAATGTAATATTTTATGTAAAGTTAATCTAATACATTAACTTTGATCTGTAACTGGTTGTTTTCTCGTCCCGTCCTGTAGCGCTTTTGCGTAAAGCCATCTTGACGATAATTATTATCTTGTTGGCTGCCGCTGACATTAATCCACTCACCAACACGTCCAGTGACACGAGTTGAGGTGCTTTGCGTATCAATCACATCTTTAAATTCTCGACTGCGGCGATCATTTTGACTGTTGATATCGATCTGCACAGTGTCACCTACCAAGGTTGCCGTCACATAAAAGCCTTGATTGACTGAGCGATACTCGGTGCGATCTTGGATTTGACCATAAGGGCCGTACTGAGTTGAGCGTTGCGGAATGCTTTGCCCTATTTGTACAAACGCAGCTGAGCCTTCTAGAGTTTGCACTGTTTGTAATGATCCATCGCGACTTTGCGTGTTGAGGTTGATGATACGGACTTGATTACGACCTTGTACTTCACCTTGGCCAATCATAATATCGCCATGGCGGCCGCTGATTGTGCCGTCAGTCCGATAACCTTGTTGCTGATTGTTTTGATTGCCTTGTGTGTCGACGCTAATCAATAAGCGCCGTGGCTGGGTATCAATTTTTTCCAGTACTGCGCGCAGTTCTGCGATTTTGTCGGTGCTGGCATTGACTATTAATTGGTTGCCGTAGGCAGTCGCTCGTCCGCCTGGACTCAGAATAGAGTTGGCGATGGGTAGCATATCTTCGGCTAAACGAAAGTTCAGCTGGATCACTTCACTTGCGGCAAGTGCTAGATTGCCACTGCAGGCGAGGATAAATACTATAAAGAAACGGGTGAGGGCGGTCATAAGGGTGGACTCCGTAAAGTTAATATCACTTTGGCTGACAGTCCATCACTACGGTTAAACGAAGGGCTTGCAGTCAGCGGGCTAGATCAACTAATAGATCTCTGCTGTCTGCAAGCGACTGCGTGTAATTATACTTTAATGGGCTGTGCCTCATCGCTGTTACGCAGCATATCAATATGAGGGATCCCTGCTTCTAAAAACTCATCGCTGACGACAGTAAAGCCTAAACGCTCATAAAAGCCTGCAGCATGCACTTGTGCGGTTAAGATTTGTTGTCTTAAACCCAGGCGCTCAGCTTCTGCAACAGCTGCCATCAGTAATTTCTCACCAATATGCAGGCCGCGCCAGTCTTTTAAAACTGATACTCGACCAATACAGCCTTCTGCAAGCAGTCGCGCTGTGCCCACCGCGAAGTCACCTTCGTAGGCTAAAAAATGGGTCGCGGTAGCATCGTCGCTATCCCATTCTTGCTCAGGGCTGACACCTTGCTCTTGAATAAAAACGCTTTCACGAATACGGCGTAAATCAGCATTATCTCTATGCCAATCAGCAATGCGAATCTGCAAATCACTCATCGATACACTCCAGACTTCCTTGTTTAATCAGTTCGCAGAGCAATGTATTTGCTTCTGCATCATCAAGCCAAGGCTTTAAGTTATCTATATGCATAGCATCTGCGCTGCAGAGCAGGTCCAGCAATTGGACTAAATGCTCACTTATAATACGGCTATTACCACTGACAAAGAATACTAACGCAGGTTCAGTATCCAGTTGTATATGGCTCCATGCTAAGCGAGCTGTTGGGTTGCGTGTATAAACCGCACCTTGTTCAAGCTCGTTTTTTAAATCTTCTACGCTGATATCATCGCCAATTAACAGATCAGGATAGCGAGGGTCGGTCATATACTGGCCAAACCAGGTCAGCAACATACGGTCATCATCCAGTTGTTCGCGCACTAGTTCGCGTAAACGCTGGATATCTTCCGCGCGGATATAACTTGGATTGCTTACCGGTGACATATTCGCGTCGCTGTAGCGTTGCTCGTCAGGTAAGAAACGGGCGACAAAGTCGGCGTAATGGGTGACTACTTCAGCGGTAGAAGGTGCGCGAAAACCCACAGACCAGGTCATGCACTCTGTTTTTGCAATGCCCCAATGCGCTAAGCGCGGTGGTAAATAGAGCATATCGCCAGGCTCTAATACCCACTCATCCGTTTGCTCAAAGCCATCCAGGATGCGTAAATCAGGGTGCTTGAGTAATGGGCTGTCAGCATCGCACATCTGTCCCACTTTCCATTGACGTTGGCCTTCGGCTTGCAATAAGAACACATCATAGTTGTCGTAGTGTGGTCCGACGCTGCCACCGGGTACGGCAAAACTGATCATTACATCATCAATGCGCCAGCTCGGTAGAAACTTAAAGTGCTCAAGTACTTCAGCAACATCAGGGCTGAATTGATCCACTGCTTGTACTAACAATGTCCAATCACGCTCAGGCAATGAGCTGTAGGTTTCATCATCAAAGGGACCCTGCTTAAGCTCCCAAGGCGTTTCGCCGTGCTCTAAGATAATGCGTGACTCAACCAGTTCTTCCAGCGATAGCCCTGCTAGATCGTTACCATCAATGGGACTGACAAAGTCGGCAATGGCTTTACGAATTAGCAGTGGTTTTTTCTGCCAATAATCGCGTAAAAAAACTTCAGCACTGATGCCACCTAGAATGTCGAGTGGTGTATTAAGTGAGTTGGGCACGTGATTGCTTCCGAAATAGACACTGAAAATAAAACGCCCGGGTTGAGCCGGGCGTTCAGACACTTAAGATATGTTAAACGCGCTTAGCTTGTGCGCCTGCATTACCAATATAGTTAGCAGGGGTCAAGGCACGCAATTGCACTTTTGCCTCTTCAGGCAGGTCTAAGGTTTCAATAAAGGTTTGCAGCACTTCAGCACTGATACCTTTACCTCGAGTTAAATCTTTAAGTTTTTCATAGGGGTTTTCGATACCGTAGCGACGCATTACTGTCTGTACTGGCTCGGCTAACACTTCCCAGCAATTATCGAGGTCTTCAGCGATTTTAACTTCGTTGAGCTCAAGCTTGCTGACACCTTTAAGGGTCGCTTCATAAGCAATCACACTGTGCGCCATACCGACACCAAGGTTACGTAGCACTGTGGAGTCAGTCAGGTCGCGCTGCCAGCGTGAAATAGGCAGTTTGCTGGCTAAGTGTTGGAAGATTGCGTTAGCAATACCCAAGTTGCCTTCAGAGTTTTCGAAGTCAATGGGATTCACTTTATGCGGCATGGTGGAAGAACCAATTTCGCCAGCAATGGTTTTTTGCTTAAAGTAACCAATGGAAATATAGCCCCACACATCTCGGTCGAAGTCGATCAAGATGGTGTTAAAGCGCGATACTGCATCAAACAGTTCAGCAATATAGTCGTGCGGCTCAATTTGCGTGGTGTAGGGGTTAAAGGTTAAACCTAAATCACCTTCAATAAAGTCACGCGCATTGGCTTCCCAATCAATCTCAGGGTAAGCCGAGATGTGAGCGTTGTAGTTGCCGACGGCACCGTTGATTTTACCCAGCAGTGGAATCGCAGCCACTTGCGCGATTTGACGCTCAAGGCGGTACACTACGTTGGCAAACTCTTTACCTAGTGTAGTGGGTGAAGCAGGCTGGCCGTGGGTGCGTGACAGCATTGGCACATCAGCAAATTCCACTGATAAAGCACGCAGGCTCTCAGCCAGTTTGCGCATCAATGGCAGTAATACATCGTCACGACCTTCGCGCAGCATTAGAGCGTGCGATAGGTTGTTGATATCTTCACTGGTGCAAGCAAAGTGAATAAATTCAGTCACTTTAGCCAGTTCAGGAAGTTTTTGTGCTTGCTCTTTTAGCAAGTACTCAACCGCTTTAACGTCGTGATTGGTGGTACGTTCGAACTCTTTAACACGCTCGGCGTGCTCAAGTTGAAAATTTTCTGCCAGCTGGTTAAGAGCAGCGTTAGCAGTGTCAGAAAAAGGTGCAACTTCAGTGATGCTGGCGTGTGCGGCTAAGCGCTGCAACCAACGAACTTCAACCAAAACACGGTTACGAATAAGACCGTACTCACTAAAAATAGGGCGCAGGGCGGAAGTTCTGCTGCCGTAACGGCCGTCAACGGGGGAAACCGCGGTAAGCGAGGTAAGCTGCATGATGCGTTCTCTAAAAAATAATGAATAAAATAAGGCGCGTAGTGTACATCAAATGCACGCTAGTTTTTAGTGTTTACGCCAGAATACCGCCAACATGCTGGCAGTAAAGATCAATGCTGCGCCAAATATGGAGGTTAAATCAGGCACTTCATTCCATAAAACGAAGGAAAATATGCCAGCAAAGACAATGGCTAAATACGCCACAGGGCCAATCAGTCCAGGTGGCGCTAATGAGTAAGCACGCGACATGATAATTTGCGCTAATGCGGCCAGTAAGCCGGCGCAAAAAAGCAAGGACAGTTGTTGGTTATTTAGCGGCTGCCACGCCCAAAACAGGGGTATAGCTGAGATTAAACTGCTAAATAGAGCAAAGTAAAACACCATGCGGTAGGCCGGCTCAGTGCTGCTCATTTCTCGAATGGAAACAAAAGCTGAAGCGGCCAATAGGCTGGCGGCCAGTCCCACTAAAGATAAGCTACTGAATAAGGCATCGCTGGGCTTTGCCACTAAAATAACGCCCACTAAACCCAGTAAGGAAAAGGCTAACATGCGTTTCGTCAGCGGCTCTTTCAGCCATAAGTAAGCAATGATAGGGGTAAAGACTGGTGCTGAATAGGTGAACAGCATCGCGTCAGGCAAAGGTAAGTGTGCAATGGCGTAGAAGAAACAGTACATGGCCGCTAAGCCATAACTGGTGCGCATTAAATGTGATTTTAAGCGTGTAGTTTTAAAAGGTTGGATGCCTTTTCTGAGTAGTAAAGGCAAAAAGAAAATCACACCCACAATATTGCGAAAAAACACAATGTTTTCGTTGTTAATGGTGACCGAGGCTTCGCGAACTAATACGCCCATTCCTGAAAAAAGCAGCGCTGAGACTGCCAGTAAAGCTGCGCCCTGCGCAGGGCGAACGCTGCGTTGATTCATGAGCTGCGAGCATTCAGTTCATGCAGCATTGCGCCTCGCTTAGTCAGTAAATGCCAGCGACGGCCACCCAGTTGTCGCCATAGACGTGCGGAGCGAATCCCGGCAAAGAGCAATGCGCGTACTTTTGCAGCAGTGGCCTCTTGTTGCAGAAAGCGCATATCGCCATGCACCTGAATCCGTTGCTTAAAGGTGCTGATAGTGTCTTGGTACAGCCCGCCAAACGAAGAAGCAATATTGTCACTGGTTAAACCATAGAGCTCAACTTGCTGCTCGATTCTCGGTAAACGCTGAGCGGCAATCTCTAGCAAATCATCGCGGCGTGAAAACTGACGCTCCAGACTGAGCATCGACACAACGTAGCGCAGGCTTTCGCGCGGCAGATCATCTGTTTTACGCTCCAAGATGGATTGCAGTAATTGATAACCTTCACGCAAGCCTAGATCGTCGCCGCCATAGACATCAATGGTGCTGTCTGGATTGCGCACCAGCAGTGTTTTTAGCATGCCAGCCAAGGCCGCATCGCTGACTTGACCGGTATGCGCGAGCTTATTGACTAATGCAGCAGCCTGAAACACACCAGCCAGTGCCGTCATTTGTTGTTGAAGTGGCGTCATGGTCGCTGAATACTCTCGTCCCAAGGGCTGCAGGCTTCGATCACACCGCCACCTAAGCAGACCTCATCTGCATAGAAAACGATGGACTGGCCTAAAGTCACTGCGCGTTGCGGCTGCTCGAAAGTGACTTGATAGCCATCTTCGGTCTTTTCAATGCTGCAGGCTTGATCGTTTTGGCGGTAACGCACTTTTGCAGTGAGGTTATTGAGCGCACTAAGATCAACAGGATTGATCCAGTTCACATCACGAGTCACTAGGGTGCGTGAGAATAACCAAGGATGATCATTACCTTGCCCCACAACCAATACATTGCGCACTAAATCTTTAGCTAGAACATACCAAGCGTCTTCGCTGGCATTTTTCAAGCCGCCGATGCCTAAACCTTGGCGCTGGCCAATGGTGTGATACATCAGGCCGCTGTGCTGGCCTAGCTCTATCCCATCAGTGGTTTCAATCACGCCGGGCTGTGCTGGCAAGTATTGTTTAAGAAAATCAGTAAAGCGCCGCTCACCAATAAAGCAAATACCGGTGGAGTCTTTTTTCTTCGCCGTAATCAAGCCGTGCTGTTCGGCTAGTTCACGTACGGCTGGTTTTTCATACTCGCCAACCGGGAAGAGTGATTTATGAATTTGTCGGCCGCCCACTGCGTGTAAGAAATAACTTTGATCTTTGTTGTTATCTACACCTTTCAGTAGTTCGCTGATGCCATTCATATCACGGCGACGTACATAGTGGCCGGTGGCAATTAAATGCGCGCCGAGTTGCTCTGCGTAATCGAGAAAGGCTTTAAATTTAATTTCACGGTTACAGAGAATATCTGGGTTCGGGGTGCGTCCCGCTTTATATTCTTCGAGGAAATGTTCAAACACATTGTCCCAATACTCAGCGGCAAAGTTTGCTGTATGTAATTTAATACCTAGGGTATCGCACACGGCTTGTGCATCGGCGAGGTCTTCTTTGGCGGTGCAGTATTCAGTGCCATCATCTTCCTCCCAGTTTTTCATAAAGAGTCCTTCCACTTGATAGCCTTGCTGGATCAGCAATAAAGCCGCAACAGAAGAATCAACACCGCCGGACATGCCGACAATTACACGAGTTTCAGAAGGAGTATGCATGGCAATTTCAATAAGCTAATTAAAGAAAATAACTTTAGCAGATTTGCGCTCGGCTAGGGAGTTCATCGCAGCAGTGCATTAGTTTTTAAAAATATCTAAAGAAAAACGGGTACCGCTGAGGTAGTCATCCACGCTGCGTAAGACCATCGGGCTGCGCCATAGCTCGCGCTGTTCTAATAGTTCATCGCGTGTTAACCAAACTGGGCCAATAATGCCCTCGTCCAGGCTATAGTTTTCACGTTGTTGCAGTGCGCGACCCGCAAAGCAGACCCGCTGGTAGGTCACATTATTACTGGGTGCTGTGTATAAATGGATACCGAGCAGGTGAGTAATCTCAATATCCCAGCCTGTTTCTTCTAAAGTTTCACGAATTGCCGCCTGAATTAGACTTTCGTCCATTTCTAAGTGGCCTGCAGGCTGGTTTAATACAGTGCGTTTTTCAGCCTGTTCTTTAACGAACAGAAATCGACCATCTTTTTCAATGACAGTGGCGACTGTGATATGCGGAGTAAAGCGTGTCATATATATCCTTGTTAAGTGCAATTTTATTGATTTGAGGGATCGCTGCATATTTATGATAATGGTCGAGATTAAACGACGTTAGGCATAAGTTCTTGCAATAAAAGTTTTTTTGAGCGCAGCAATCTATCAGGTAATCGTATAAAGAGTGTATGATGTGCGTTGCACAAACTGCGTTAAAGTATAATTAGCGCAAAAGTGAGTGATTAGTATGTGTGACTTATTCTACAAACTAGAGGTCATACATATCTATTAAGTTTGAATTATCGCTGTCAGGCCACACGCGTGACAGATTTTTGAAGACCACGTAAAGACGGAGTCCAGCATGGGATACCAAAAGATCCAAGTGCCAGCCGGTGACAAAATCACCATTAATGCAGATATGACGTTAACCGTACCAAACAACCCAATCATCCCTTATATCGAAGGTGATGGTATTGGTGTTGATATCAGCCCAGTAATGATCAAAGTGGTTGATGCAGCAGTTGAGAAAGCCTACGCAGGCAAGCGCAAAATTTCTTGGATGGAAGTTTTCGCTGGTGAAAAAGCAACTCAGGTTTATGACTCAGAAACGTGGTTGCCACAAGAAACTCTTGATGCAGTCCGTGACTACGTCGTTTCTATCAAAGGTCCTTTGACTACACCAGTTGGTGGCGGTATTCGTTCATTGAACGTTGCACTGCGTCAGCAATTAGACCTTTATGTTTGCCTACGTCCAGTACGTTGGTTCACAGGTGTGCCAAGCCCTGTTAAGCGTCCACAAGACACTGACATGGTTATCTTCCGCGAAAACTCAGAAGACATCTACGCAGGTGTTGAGTGGCAAGCAGGTACACCAGAGTGCGATAAAGTGATCAAATTCTTCACTGAAGAAATGGGCGTCACTAAAATCCGCTTCACAGAAAACTGTGGTATTGGTGTTAAGCCAGTATCTCTCGAAGGTACTAAGCGTCTAGTACGTAAAGCACTGCAGTACATCATCGATAACGATCGTGATTCACTGACTATCGTACACAAAGGCAACATCATGAAATTCACCGAAGGTGCTTTCAAAGATTGGGCCTACGATGTTGCTCGCGAAGAGTTTGGTGCTGAGCTGTTAGATGGCGGTCCTTGGATGCAGTTCAAGAACCCTAATACTGGCAAAAACATTATCGTTAAAGACGGTATTGCTGATGCTATGTTGCAGCAGGTTCTATTGCGCCCAGCAGAGTACGATGTAATGGCGACTCTAAACCTGAACGGTGACTACTTATCTGACGCATTAGCGGCACAGGTTGGTGGTATCGGTATCGCGCCAGGTGCAAACTTGTCTGATACCGTTGCAATGTTTGAAGCAACTCACGGTACTGCACCTAAGTATGCAGGTCAGGATAAAGTTAACCCAGGTTCACTGATCCTTTCTGCAGAAATGATGTTACGTCACATGGGCTGGACTGAAGCAGCTGACCTCGTTATTGATGGTATCAATGGCGCGATCTCTGATAAGACTGTGACCTATGACTTTGAGCGCTTAATGGACGACGCTAAACTGTTGTCTTGCTCTGAGTTTGGCGATGCAATGATTAAAAACATGTAATCAAAGCTTCTGCTTAAAAAACGCCCCTTAATTGGGGCGTTTTTGTTTGTGTTTGCTGAATACGGGTACAATGCAGCACGAAATGAGGAGGGCGTTATGCCAAGTGATGATTTTTCTTTATTTGCTGAACAAATGCAGGGCGTGCGCCGTATTCATGTCGATCAAGCCGATGTCGGCAAGGCTAAGATTAACCGTGCTGGTCAGCGTGTGCGCCGTGAAAATGCGCAGCAAGTGCTTGAAACCATTGTTGTTGATGGTTTGTCGGATCAGTTTGTGATTGATGTCGGCGCTGAAGATGCATTGTATTGGGCGCGTGATGGCGTGCAAGATACGCAGTTGCGTCGTATGAAAGCTGGGCAAATTGCTTTTGAAGGCAGCTTGGATTTGCATGGCATGAGTGTTGAGACAGCGCGCTCAACCTTGCGTGAGTTTTTAACCGAGGCATTACGCCTTGAAGTGCGTTGTGTACGAGTGACTCATGGTAAAGCAGCGCGACTGGATGGCAAAAAGCCAATGATTAAAAGCCATGTGAATACCTGGCTGCGTCAGCACGAAAAAGTCTTGGGCTTTACTTCGTGTGTGGCTCGGCATGGCGGAACAGGTGCGCTTTATGTGTTACTTAAGCGTCATATGCTGGATGGACGTGATGACTAATCAAGCTATTGTGCGTGTAATCCTATAAGTAACAATCAATAAGACAACAGGTGATATCAGTGAGTAACTCCGGTTTAGCGACACTGCGTGATTATATCCGCTGGGCAATCAGTCAATTTAGCCGTGAGCGTTTATTCTTCCATGACAGCGAGGCGGGTATCTTTGAAGAGGCGCGCGCTTTAGTGCTAGGCAGCTTGCATTTGCCAGATGCAATGCATGATAAGTACTTGGATTGTAATCTACATCAGGATGAGCACGCTATTGTGCAAGATATTTTAAATAAGCGTATTGAGCAGCGTATCCCTGCAGCTTATTTGCTTGGTCAGGTATGGTTTTCTGGCTTACTGTTTAAAGTTGATAAGCGCGTTAAATTGCCTAACTCGCCTTTAGAAGAATTAATTCCCCAGCGATTTGCACCTTGGCTGATCAAGACTCCAGAGCGCATTTTAGATCTGTACTGTGGTTCCGGCTGTTTAGGAATTAACTGTGCAGAAGCATTTGCAGAGGCTGAAGTGGTGCTGGCCGATATATCGAGTGCGGCATTACTGGTTGCTGCAGAAAATATTACTCTGCATGGGTTGGATCATCGCATTAGAACCCAGCACAGTGATCTGTTTTTGCAGTTTGCTGGGCAGCATTTTGATTTAATTATTTGCCAGCCGCCTTCTTTATCAGTTGAGCAGTGGACGCAGTTACCGCGCGAGTTTCATTATGAGCCGCAAGACAGTTCTATTGCTAAGAACGGCGGACTTGAGCGTATTCAAGCTGTTTTACAAAACGCAGCGGCGCATCTGAGCGATAATGGTTTATTGGTGCTAGACATTGGGCAGCATCGAGAGCGTTTAACAGCCCTCTATCCTGACTTGGATTTTACCTGGTTAGAACATTCGCGTGCAGGCACTGATGTGTTGTCGTTAACTGCGCAGCAATGTGCAGTGTATCGTGCGTTAAGCAAAGACTCTGTTTAGAGTGTAGATATAGCATCACGCGCTGATGTTAAAATTAGCGCGCGGCAATCCAAATCAACAAAGCGGCCTGAAATACAGCAAAAATAGTCAGCAGGGTAATGGTAAAACGCAGCGTAGTATCTTCTCTTTTTAATAAATCAATATGATCGTTGAGTACTTTGATTTGACGGTTTTGCTCATGGATGCTTTGATCTGCTTTTTCTAGCATAGCTGCCGTGTTTAAACTGCTGATTTGACTGACCTTCTTTTCATTCCAGTCGTTATGTAACTCGCTGACACGCCCAGCTGAACAAGTGGCGCTCATTTTGACAGGATCTTCATAGGATACGGTAAAGCCCTGAGCTTGCAGTGCATGGTCACGACGTAAGCGCGCAGCTTCATCTGTGCAGTGTTTAACCAGCAGTGCTTGCTCTGCAACTGCATAATGCCCCCAGTGCTTTTGTGCCCAGATCACTGCTTGCGCGATTATAAAGCGTCCAAGCCCACGATTGCCGGGTGCAGTACGCAAGGGTAAATCTGGATTGATACGTATTTTTTGCTCTAGATGGTCCGCCCAAACTTCAAAATTATTAATCTCTTTGTGGGTCGTCTGTCCAGGTAAGCTCACTGTGAGGCGCAAGAAGCTTTCATCCTGGTTATGGCGTTCCACTCGGCCCAAACTGACAAAGCGTAAGGCCCTCAAGCCAGTTTCACGATCAGCAGGCAGCGCCGCCAGTCGCAGCACTTGGAAGCGTTCAGCATTTAATTGTAGCCATGGGTGTTCAGCTGCTGCAGTATTTTCAAGCTCAGCTGCGGGCGTGATAGGTTCGGTTGCTCTAGCAGGTTCAGTCATTACCAGTCACTTTCTTAATTACAAGTAGTGTATATCTATCGGCAATACGCTTCGTTTCTATAGGCTAGCAAAGAGCCACTAGTGTTTCCTTGTACGGCAAGGTGCCAGAAAGCGCTCGGTGCAGGTATACTGCAGCATTATTTTTATCATTTCGGAGCAGTGTGTATGTCCGGTAATACTTTTGGCAAGCTTTTTACT
>LFRM01038284.1_pt1 | contig 13410 bp, 12 predicted proteins | sample 618341 | NCBI WGS metagenome assembly LFRM01 (sample SAMN03654438, study PRJNA283298) | anaerobic digester metagenome | isolation source: pool of bioreactors CSTR01a, CSTR02a, and CSTR03a thermophilic anaerobic... | place: Denmark: Kgs. Lyngby | collected 2014-05-21 | reverse complement strand
CTCTTATCGAACGAAAAGGCATGTGCATAGCTATCGTCTTCGCCATTCTCACCCACTGCATAAACAAATTGCTCATTGGGGCTGAAAACCAAATAAGATGGATTGGCTACCTCTACCATGCTCACTTGATCTGATTCTCCTGTGTCAGTGTCAAATCTATAAACGTATATCCCTTTGCTCCCCTCGGTAGAGGTGTAAGTTCCTGCAAGCATATACATTTCTCCCATGCTCACGATGGAGTCTACAATGTTGTCACTTTTAGTTTCTTTATTAGATTCTTCTGATTTTTTCATTGTACATGATGTTGCTACAAATGCGATAAATAGTAAGTATGATAGTTTTCTGATCATTTCTGTTGTTGCTATTATTGATTAAGGTGCTAAATTAATTATTTAATTCAACTTCCGCAACTTTCAAGCATAATTGAGTAAATGCTATTGCACTATCACCATCAATTGCGCTACAACCTAAAAGCTTTGACACACAGAGCTTCACAAAACAAAAGGGAGAGTCTAAGCTATGAAAGAAAATCTTTATAATAATAAGTTTAACTAAAATGTAAATGCAATTCAAAAAGACATTCAAGCAATTTCATTTTAGAAAAGATACATTTAGTTGCGTATGTGATAGAGACTGTGTATTTTTGCACTGTTTTAAAATTTTACATTATAACGAAATCACACATGCTTAAAAAAATACTATCTATATCCGGAAAACCCGGATTGTACAAACTTGTTTCAACAAGCAAAACAATTACTTTAGTAGAATCATTGATTGACCAAAAACGTTTACCTATCTATCCTCAAGAAAAAATTGTATCTTTAGGTGAAATTGCCATCTATACATCAGATGACGAAGTGCCCTTGAAAGACGTTTTCACAAAAATGAAAGAAAACGAAAACGGTGGAAAGCTTTCTGATGAGCATAAGAGCAACAATGGTAAATTGTTTTCTTATTTCGAAACAGTGCTCCCTACCTACGACAAAGAAAAAGTGTACGCATCGGATGTTAAAAAAATTATCAATTGGTACAATCTTTTAATTGAAAACGATATTGATTTTACAGCGGAAGAAGAAAGCGAAAGCTCAGATGCTGACAATAACGATATACACGAAAAAGAGAATGCTTCTGCTGAAGATTCAAAGGCTACAACAGAAGATTAAAGATAAAGACAGATTGAAAGTAGTTTGCTGCTACTTTCAATCTGTAAGTAAAAAAAATATTAATTACTATTTAATCCAGATTCTATGTTGAATTGGCGAAATCTTTTTACCAGAGGAGTTGCAGGAGTTGTTTATATATTTGTTCTTCTTTTTGGAATACTATATAATAAATACTCATTCGTAATTGTTTTTGGTGTGGTTTTAGTTTTTGCGCTCGACGAGTTCTTTCGATTGATAGAGCAAAAGACACCTCATCTAATAAGTAAATTGTTCAACATAATAGCGGGAGTAGCAATATTTATAAGTGCTTATCTTTTTCTAGAAGAGAAGAGTATTTTAGCATTGCCCATTAGTGCATTACTATATTTGCTGTCTCTATTTGCATCTGCAATATTAATTAAGCGGACCGATATATTCAATACAATAATCTATTCGGCCTTTGGGCACTTGTATATAACACTGCCATTTTGCTTGTTGCTACTAATATCTTATGAATATAAACTAGCTAATACAATATACTTCTATGCGTTTGTATTGGCTATTTTTGTTTTTATTTGGGTCAACGACACTTTTGCTTTTCTCACAGGTATCACATTAGGCAGACACAAATTGCTAGAACGCATTTCTCCAAAAAAGACTATTGAAGGGTTTGTTGGAGGTATCTTTTTTACAATGCTGGCAGGTGTAGGATTCTCCTTCCTCTATACAGAATACAACATCTTTTTCTGGATAGGCTTTGCATTAATAGCTTCAGTATTTGGTACATTAGGCGATTTGTTTGAATCGCTGATTAAACGGACTTACAAAGTAAAAGATTCTGGACATCTCATTCCGGGTCATGGTGGCATTCTCGATAGAATAGACAGTCTATTATTGGTAATTCCAGCAATTTACGTGTACTTACTGATAACAAATTCATTTACGTAAATTATTAATCAAAATATTGCTTTGTGAAAAGTGATTAAGTAACCTTTCAACCCTTTCCCTCTCCTAATTTATTAGTAACTTTGTGCGTCTATAAAAAACAGCATCGATAAGTTAATTGATACAGATTTTGGACAATTGGCATAATGTGATTACATTATTAGTNNNTGTAACACTGCAAAAATAATAAAGTATGAGCGAAGAAATATTTGTTTTAGAGAAAAGTGATGTAAGGGCTCTCATAAGAGACCGTAAAGTCATACAACTTCGCAGTCATCTTACAGAGATGTACGAAGCGGACATTGCTGAACTTATGGACGACCTAAATGATAAAGTTTTGGCTTTATTGTTATTTAGAATGCTTCCTAAATTGAAGGCTGTAGAAGTTTTCTCATATTTAAGTATAGAGAATCAACGTGAAATTATAAACGCTATAAGCGAAGATGAGCTGCCTTATCTTGTAGATAATATATTCTTTGACGACGTCATTGATATGATTGAAGAGATGCCAGCCGAATTTGTCAATAGAGTACTGATAAATATACCTCCCGAAAAAAGAAAATTAGTAAACCAATTTCTCAAGTATCCTGAAGACTCGGCAGGAAGCTTGATGACGATTGAGTATGTCAGGCTGACAGAAGATATGACAGTCCATCAGGCGCTAGATCATGTGCGAGAAATTGGATTGAAGAAGGAAACTGTTTACACCTGTTATATTACCAATATGCACGAAAAACTTATTGGCATAGTTTCGTTGCGTGCATTGGTAACTGAAGACCCCAGCAAGAAGATAACAGATATAATGGAGAAAGATGTCATTGTGGTAAGCACACACGATGACCAAGAAATTGTTGCAGATATGTTTAAAAGGTATGACTTATTGGCCATGCCTGTTGTAGATAATCAAGGGCGACTGACTGGTATAATAACTGTTGACGACATCATTGATGTTATGGAGCGAGAGGCCACAGAAGACTTCCAGATAATGGCTGCCATGACACCTTCTGAAACAGAATATCTGGGTACGAGCATATTTGTTTTGGCTAAACACAGAATTGTGTGGTTGTTGGTGTTGTTGATATCAGCAACATTCACGGGCTCTATTATGAAGAATTTTTCAAATACCCTCGAATCACTAATTTTATTGGGAATGTTTATACCCATGTTAATGGACACCGGAGGTAATGCAGGCAGTCAGAGTTCCACTTTAATTATTCGTGGTTTGGCTACGGGTGATATAAAATTATCAGACGCTTTTATAGTGCTAAAAAAAGAGTTCCTGATTAGTCTAATTTGTGGTGTAGTACTATCGGCTGTTAATTTTGGTAGAATCCTTATTTTTGAACCACAAGTTCCAGTTTTAGTAGCTTTAACGGTCTCTATCACTTTAATCTCTACAGTGGTTATGGCAAAAGTAATAGGAGGCTTACTACCAATTGCAGCAAAAAAACTGAAACTAGATCCAGCAATAATGGCTGGTCCACTTATCACTACTGTTGTAGATGCAATGAGTTTGATTATATATTTCAATATTGCACAATTAATACTTCATATTGCTTAGCATAATAAGTTGAAAAAAACTCTTAAACTCATCAGAAAGAAAAGAATAAATCTTCTATAATTAGAGATTCAATACCTTATGAAAAGGATTGAAATTAGATGGGATAACTATTCCCATCTGTAATAAAAACCACAGATATAGTTTCAGAACTATATCTGTGGTTTTTATATTCTGTAAAAGTAATCTCCTTACAATAAACAAGATTATCAAAAAAAACAAGTTAACCCTCGTTAGTCTTTGTACATCAAACTCCTAACTTATTCTGCATCATCTTGGCCTTCTCTAGGTTTCCACCTTGAGCTGTAGGTAGTATTTTATATAGTCGAGCCAGTTCATTTACAATCTCTGCACTTTCGGGAGTTAGTTCATACTGCTTTTCAAGCTCATTTTTACGATCGGTCATCTCTTTTAACTCATCAATAATATTACCTTCCCAAAGTTTTGTGCCATTCATGTATGCAGCTCTTGCAATGGCGTGAGCTCCTACTGGATTGGTTAATAAAACAAGAATGATAATAATAACTGACTTAATAGTTAATCCAAGAATATTGAAATATAAAGCCAAGCCAATCAGCAGCAAAAACAGACCCAAAGTTGCAGCTTTGGTGATGGCTGACATACGCAGATAAAAATCTGGAAGGCGAATAATCCCAATGGCAGAAACAAACATTAAAGCTGTTCCTATTATAATTAGAAATATGCTGAAAATATCGAATAAGGGCATCATTTGTTTCTTTTAGTTAGATAAAACGCATATGATATGGAGCCTAAAAAAGAGATGAGTGACAAAACCATAGCCACATCAAAAAAATTGGGAGACTTCCATAAAATAGAGAACACTACAATTATCGCAATTACAATAGTTGTAATAAGGTCTATAGCAGTAACACGGTCGGGCAATGTGGGGCCTTTTACAAAGCGGTATAGCACAAGAATTGCACTTGCTGCTAATACAACAATAACAACCGTTAGGATGATATCAATTAAACTCATAATTATTTTATTTTATTCAAGAATCCGAATAACTCGCCGCTCAAATCCATTTTTTAATTCTTTTGCTAATGCTGCGCTATCACCTTTTTCGATATACATGGCGTGTACAAACAAATGCGACTTGTCGGCTGAAACATCTAGACTAAGTGTGCCAGGCGTAAGCGTCACCATCGATGAAAAGATAGTGATTTCGAGATCGGTTTTAGTGTCTAGCGGCACAGCTATAATTCCTGGTTGTATTGTATTGGAGGGTTTAATCACTTCGTGAGCCACAATAGTACTTGCTTTTACTAGCTCATAGATAAAAAAGACAATTAACTCGACCAAATATATCACTTGAAAAAAAGCTTTGCGAGCATATATAAATGAAGTAAGCCATCCAACCAAGACAGTAGAAAAGAATATGGCTATGTACCTTCTTGTTGAAAAGACATCTCCATAGATCATATTTATTGCCAAAGTAACAACAAGGGCAACTATTCCTAACCATTTCAATAATCGTATCATAGTTATATATCTATCGGTTTAAAATTAAATTGATGTACTGGTTACGTTCTACTACAACACGGGCAGCTTTCTCTGTGAACTCAATACAGCCACTAGGAAAAACACTAACAGCCAAAATAGCAATGGTGAGTACACCTATCACCCAAAACATAGGCGTATGTGCACTATATGCTTCTTTAATAGATGTTTGTTTAAAAACAGTTCCAGCGGGCAATGGTTTCCAAAACACCTGATTCCATATTTTAGTCATTGAGAACAGGGTTATCATACTCACAATTAATGACACAACAACTATTATCCAATCGCCCGATACAAAACCAGCTTTTGCCAACATATATTTACCCCAGAAACCAGTAAGAGGAGGAACACCTGTAAGTGAAAATGCAGAAATAGCAAACATTAAAGCAATAAGCGGAAACTTAGAAAATATTCCACCTAGCTTTTTTAAGCTATGAGTTCCACTCAATTGACCAACCAATCCGCTAATGAAGAACAAATTTGTTTTAACTAGTACGTTGTGTAAAATAAAAAACAGAGCTCCCGCAATAGCGAGAGGTGTGCCGATAGCTAATCCCATGAGCATGTATCCAATTTGTGATACAATATGAAAAGATAGAATCTTCCTAAAATCATTTTGAGTAGCAGCACCTAAAACACCCACCACCATTGTAAATCCTGATAGAATAATAAATATGGGACGTAGCATTGTTCCTTCGAGTGGGAAAATAATTGTGAAGAAGCGTATTAAAGTATATATCCCTACTTTAGTCATCAATGCTATTAGAAGTGACGAAATGCCAATAGGCGGAGTATGGTAGGATGCTGGTAACCAGAAGAACAAAGGGAAGATGGCAGCTTTTATTCCAAAACTCACCAAAAAGAATATTGAAGCAATCATGGGTAAGGTTTGATCAGCAAATCCATCGAGCGCTAAACCTGCTGCAGCCATATTAACCGTTCCGGTTAAACCATAAATCATCCCTATCCCAGCCAGAAATATGGTTGATGAAAACACATTGATGGCTACATACTTTATTGAACCTTCAAGCTGAAATTTCTCTCCACCCAAAGTAAGGAGTACAAATGAACTTACCAACATTACCTCGAACCATACATATAGATTGAAAAGGTCGGCCGACATAAGAGCTCCAATAATTCCTAGTTGAAGAGTGAAAAAGACCACATTAAACAAATAGCCCACCTTTTTGGTTTTAAACCAGCGAGAGGAGTAAAACCACGATAGAGCAGAGACAAATGAAGTAAGCACAATCATTCCAGCCGAAAGATAATCGACAGCTAACATAATACCGTAACCATGAAGCCATCCTCCAACGTTGAGCACAAGCATGCCATTGTTTACAATAGAGCTGAGCAACAAAATTGAAAGTGCTAGATGAACTAAAACAGCCAGGCCACCAAGAGTTCGTTGCACATTGGGTTGTCCCCAAAAAAACAGGTTAATAATTGAAGCTAACAATGGTAGCAGCAATACCGATGATATAATTAATTGATCATTCCCCATGTTAGTCTTCGAGTTTGTCAGTTAAATTAAGTTCGTCCATGTTGGCTGTTCCTGTTTTCATGTATACCTGACGAAGCAATACTATGGCAAAAGCCTGAATTCCGAACCCAATTACAATGGCTGTTAGTATAAATGCTTGAGGAATTGGATCTGCATAATCCGATAACATCACACTATCGCCAGATTTGATAAGTGCAGGCATGCCACGAGTTAGTCGAGCAACAATAAAAATAAACAAATTGGAAGCATAGCCAAGAGCCATTATGCCAATAATCATTTTTGTCATTCCTTTGTTTAGAAGCATGTAAAAACCTGCAGCATATAAAAGTCCAACTATTATCGATAATAAAATATCCATCTTATCTTATTAATTTTCAGTTAATACAAAGGTGATGTTCAATATCACACCCACTACTACCAGATAAACTCCAATATCGAATAACATGGGGGTCCCCAAACTACCAATCAATGGTAATTGAAAACTTGTCCAGACACCTGTAAATAGTTTAAGTCCTTTGAACAATGATATTAGAACTGATATTAATGCCGCAAAAAGCCCAGTAGCTATAATCTTAGTTGCATTTAGATGATAGCGTTTCAGGGTATCTTCAACCCCAAACACAACAGAATGCAGAAAAAGTGCAATAGCAGCCAACAAGCCACCAATGAAACCGCCCCCTGGAAGGTTGTGTCCACGAAAAAGCAAATATACCGAGAATATAAAGAAAAGCGGCATTAATAGCTTAACTGTAGTATGTAATATTACTGTTCTCATTTTTTAGTCATTTGTCATTAATTTTCAATTCAAAATATTCTACATTGAGGAGTGGTAGATTACGTTCCTCATTCTTATCGAAAAAAGTATTTCATTTTCTTTTTATCATTTTGGTTTTGCTTTCCATTTTTTATTCACTTGAGAAATTGGTGATTTATCTTTATTGCCAATCTTCAGTAACGAATAAACGCCCAGAGATGCAACCATCAAGACTGTTATTTCACCTAAGGTATCGAGTCCTCTAAAATCAACTAATATAACATTTACAATATTTCTCCCTTTAGCTTGTAGGAAGCTATTTTGAACAAAATATTCTTTCAAAGCAGGATTAAATTCAGTCTGTTGCACCCAAAGAAGTAAAAAAGACATAGTGAGCCCGAAAATTAAAGCTGGAATTGAACGTCTTAGAATCATAGCTCTTGATATATCAACAAATAGCGGTAGTTTATTAAGAATAAGTATAAAGACTACTACAGATAATGTTTCAACTAAAAACTGGGTCATTGCTACATCGGGAGCTCCAAAAAACAAAAAGATAAGGGCAGTACTGTAACCAACCAATCCCATAGATATAATTACAGTAAGTCTGGATTTAGAAGAGACCATTACCCAAAGGGCTATTAGCATGATAACAACAATAAATACTTCGTGAACATGAAAACCAACTGAGGAATGAAACAAATTGATAAGAGGGATATCAAAATTGCCAAAACCAATAACTAAGAAAATCAATGCTACAAAAGACATAGCAATGGTTACTAAATAATTTCGCAAGTATCCAGATTGGAAAAACCGGGTTTGTGTACTCGAAAGCCTTAGCAGGCTTGGAATGAATTGATTATAAACAGCTTCGGGACCAAACAAGTCATTAAGGTTGAAGCGTTTGGCAAAAGCTCTAATTTTATGACGAATGAGATAAACACCCCATCCAGCTGCCAATGTTAACAAACTCAACACAAATATAAGGTTGAAACCATGCCAAAGCATTAGTTCTAAAACACTATCTACTTTCAATACTACATTTGATGTGTGGTGTAGAAGTGGTTGTGCTAATTGTTCAGAAAACAAACCTCCTATCAATCCTAAGAATGAAGCTGCCAAAGGGCCGAACAACATACCTAAAGGCGCTTCTTTTGTCTTTATAGGCGTTATAACTTCTTTACCAAAGAATATTTTATATCCTATTTCAATGGACAATGCAGCAAACAAGACACTGGCTACAAAAGTAGCTGTCAGGGTGAGATAACTCCACGCCGGACTATAAGCGGTAGCATTGTATAGCATTTCCTTTGCTACAAAACCAAAGAATGGCAACACACCAGCCATTGACATACTGGCCAATGCTGCTGCTGCAAAAGTAAAAGGCATTTTCTTACCAAGACCCGATAATTGATTGACATCGCGTGTACCCGTTTGATGGTCGATATTACCCACTACCATAAAGAGTGTGCCTTTATATAAGGCATGAGCCAATACAAAAATCATAGCCGCCTGCGTAGCTACTGTAGTCCCTATGCCAAGAAGCATTACCATAATTCCGAGTGCACTCACTGTTGTGTATGCTAATATCTTTTTCAAATCGGTATGCATGATGGCTTTAAATGAGCCATAAACCATGGTAAAACCTCCAACAATTGGCAGTAAGGTGTGCCACAAGGGCAGATCATTAAATATAGGAGATATACGAGCTAATAAAAAGATTCCAGCTTTTACCATTGTGGTAGAGTGCAAGAATGCACTTACAGGTGCAGGAGCCTCCATGGCATTGGGTAACCAAAAGTGAAAAGGAAACTGTGCCGACTTGGTAAAGGCTCCAATGGCGAGCAATATAAGAATAATATCAGCTTTTGAACTTTGCAATATAAGGTCGGGGTTGTTCATCAACTCATCGAAGCGGAATGTACCAGCCTCTTGCCCAATTAGAATAACGCCAGCTAACATAAACAGCCCTCCCATTACTGTTACAATCATGGCTTGAAGGGCGGAATCGCGCGACTTTTCTTTATTGTGATAATACCCAATGAGTAGATATGAGCTTAGACTTGTGAGTTCCCAAAAAACAAACAACAATAAAAGCGAACCAGACATAACCAATCCAACCATAGCACCCATAAAAAAGGATAGGAAAACGAAAAAGCGAGGCCTATTTCTGTCATCTGATAAATATGAATGGGCGTAGACATGAATAAATACGCCAAAGCCAGTTATCAGCATCAAAAAGAAAACACTGAGACCATCAAGCCTGAATATCAAATCGAGCCCAAAGCTTTCAACCCATGTTATAGTTTCTTGGAATACAACGCCATCGACAATGCTCCACATCTTAGAGGAAGCCCAGGTAAACAAAAACAACGGAATAGCAGTCAACAGCAATCCAGCTTTTTTCGGAAATAACTTAAATAAGAACGGAGAAAGAAAAGCTCCCGAAAAACTGATAAGCACAATAATTAAAAATACCATAAATCTGTTATTGTGTTTGAATATATTTAAAACTATCGACTACAAATCTAAGAATAATATCCGAAACAACTTATATAATTATCAAATAATAGGTTATATAAAACACCGACATTGTTTTAAACTATATCGGTGTTTCATTCATAGATTAAAGAATCTAATGTATATAGAACAGATTCTTCTATACTTTTTGCTGTAAAAAAAGAAGAGTCTTACATTATTCCTTTTTCACGAAGTTTTTGTTGCCATTTCCAAGCAGATGCCATTGTATCTTCAATGCTTGCTTCTGCTTTCCAACCCAATACATTGTTTGCTCTGTCAGGATTTGCCCATATCTTTTCGATATCACCTTCACGACGTCCAACGATCTTATAATTAAGTTTCTCTCCAGAAACTTTCTCAAATACATTGATAAGTTCTAAAACTGATACTCCAACGCCTGTGCCTAAATTGAAAATCTCAACTTTCTCTTCCGATTTTTTCTCAATCATGCGCTCTACTGCAATAACGTGAGCCTTTGCCAAATCTACTACGTTGATAAAGTCGCGGATGCAAGATCCATCAGGTGTATCGTAGTCATCTCCAAACACACTCAGTTGTTTGCGTACTTTAATTCCTGTTTGAGTGATGTAAGGAACTAAGTTTTGAGGAACACCAATGGGTAGTTCACCAATTTCGGATGTTGGATGAGATCCAATAGGATTGAAATAGCGAAGAATGATACTTTTGATAGGTACACCAGAATGCACATAGTCTTGAATAATTTCCTCATTTATCTGCTTTGTGTTTCCATAGGGCGAAGTAGCAGGTTTGATGGGAGCGTTTTCGTCAATAGGATTTTCGTCTGGCTCACCATATACTGTACAAGAAGAAGAGAAAACAATGCCCGAAACATCAAACTGAGGCATAAGCTCCAACAGGTTGATAAGCGAAACCAAGTTGTTTTTGTAATACATCAGAGGCTTTTGAACTGATTCGCCAACAGCTTTGCTTGCTGCAAAATGAATGATACCATCAATATGACGATGTCTTTTGAATACATTTGTCAATGCTTCTATATCATTACAATCTATATGCTCAAATTTGGGCCTGACACCCGATATTTTTGTAATTCCTTCTAAGACATCAGCATTCGAATTAGACAAATTGTCTATAATTACCACTTCATATCCTGCATTTTGTAATTCTACCACAGTATGTGAACCAATGTAGCCTGTACCACCTGTAACAAGTATTTTCTTCTTTACCATTACTATTATATTTTAGTTATTTTGAATTCAAAATTTATATGTACAAATATACATTTTTTTATCTTTAATGTTGCTGTATAGGAACAAAATTATAGCTTAAAACCATTTTTTGTGGGTTCCCTACTGAAGATTGATTGTAAATTTTAAACTGAAAAGAATTATATAATACTGCTATAAAGCAATTACTTTTGTAAATAATCACTTTAAGGTGGTTTAGATTGATGCTTTAGGAAATAATCTCTATATTTGTTTATATTTAAGTGCGATGAATTACAAATTGATAGTTTATTATAAAAAAGAAGATTTGCCTCATTTAGATGAAGTAAGTTTTTTTCATAGTGCGTCTACTTTTGATCTCTATAAGAATGTTTCTAATTACTCACCCCTCATGGTGGTCTGTTTTTTGAACAATGAGCCAGTAGCATCGCTTTTTGCTCATATTATGCGTATCAATAGATTTTTGAACACATCTATTTTCAAAAGATGCTATGTGAGTCAGCAACCAGCTTACTACAATGAAAATCTACCGAAAGAAGCTATATTTTACGAACTGTTAGACACCTTGATGAAAGAGTTGAAACATCGTGTTTTTTACACAGAAGTCCGAAATTTAGGAGACCCCATTTTTGGTTATAAAGCTTTTAGAGACAATTGTTTTTTCTCAAGTAAATGGATTAATATTAAGAACTCCCTTCAACGCAAACGAAATATCTGGAATCAACTATCACGTTCGAGAAAAAGTCAAGTAAATAAAGCTAGAAGAAAAGGAGTTTATACAGAAGAGCTAACCAATGAAGTTGAATTGGCCGAAATGTATGAGTTGATTGATAAAAACATTCACTGGAAATTTTCTCATCGCTTTCCTCCCTTTTCGTATATAGAAAATTTCTATCATTCATTTATTCTAAAAGGAAAGGGGAAAATTTTTATCACTAAGTATGAAGGAAAGGCTATAGGAGGTATTATCTTAGGACTAAACAATAATAAAACAGCCTATAGCCTCTACTATTGGGGCAAAACTAGAACATTCAAGAACTTAAATCCAACAATCTACACCATTTGGCATGCCATGACTTATGCCGAGGAGCACGACTATGAATTTTTCGACTTTATGGATTGCGGATACCTACATGAGAAAGCTGGTAAGCCGAGATTTATACTCCAATTTGGTGGCAAACAGCATGCTACACGTAGATGGTATAAGTTTAATTGGAGTTGGATTAATTACATTGCTGCTAAATTTCATGAATAGGACTATAATAGCTAATATGCTGATAATCTTTGATTAATATTGAAAATACTTTTAAGCAGAAACTGAAACAATAAAATCATATTGACACAAATATGAGTGTATTGCTAGAATTTTGAAGTTTCAAAACTAAAAAGACGAAAAATTGCTCTAATCAGGCACATTTTCTCCCGTAATTGTAAAAATTGCCTCGACTATACATAAACAAAGTTAAACTCAGTGTTATTATTGATCATATACTTGCACAATTCAAACCTATCCTATATATTTGCATTGTGTTTTTCATGGTATTAGATTTAAGGTTAACAATGAAGATTGGTTGTCGTGAGACAACCTTTCTGTTTTTATAGCCATATCCTAAAAACTTATCTTCATTCTTCTTAATTTCAAATACAATCAGTCATTCAATATTTGTATAGCTCTCCAACCAAAAGCTGAAGTTTACTACTACAAATGCATGTGATTATTTTGAAGATTAAAGTGTGAGTTTTTGAAATATCTTTTACAAAACATTTTGCAGGCATTGAAAAGGTTTAAAACAGTTGAAACTTCCGTCCACGACGGGGAAAATGTTTGAAAAGACATTCTTTTCGGTTTGTTGCTCTAAATTGCTTCGTTCATCCCTTAATAATCCAATTCATGATGTAGAACTCTATTTTCATAAGTTGTTTTTTCAACTCAACGTTCGAAGTTTATTCTTTCATGTCATTTTTCTCTCCTATTTCCTCAAAAAAACGTACAATTCGCGATTCAAAACATTTCCATACTGGTAGATTCAATTTTCATGACATAAATATCCAATCTACGATTGTGGATTTGATTTTCATCTGTCTTATACTGTATCTTCTAATGATTTATAGAATAAAACTGCCCAACAGTTTTAATAATATGATAGTTAGATGTTTAAAGAATTAAATTCAGATTCTTTTTCCAGGAAGAATTGAAGCTACTTATACTTTTCCCACAAGCCTGAATGAATAATCTCTTTGGTTTGATCCATAAGGGCGCG
>LFRM01023008.1_pt1 | contig 13410 bp, 12 predicted proteins | sample 618341 | NCBI WGS metagenome assembly LFRM01 (sample SAMN03654438, study PRJNA283298) | anaerobic digester metagenome | isolation source: pool of bioreactors CSTR01a, CSTR02a, and CSTR03a thermophilic anaerobic... | place: Denmark: Kgs. Lyngby | collected 2014-05-21 | reverse complement strand
CATAGATCTGTTTTTTATTAATGAATCGATAAATATAATAATAGAGTATGTAAGTGGTAGCAAAAGAAGTGTTGGATAAAACAGTGAGAGAATTAAAATAATTGCAACACCAATTACAAAGCATGCGGGTAGTGAATGAACCAGTTTTAAAGATCCGGGGTGTAGTAGATGCAAATTTATTCGTGCAATGCCCGAGTTATAAACTTGCTTAAAAAATTGTCTGAAGTTAGATCTTCTCTTGTGGTACACAAAAGCGTCTGATATAAGTGCGGTTTCAAATCCAGCTTGAAGAAGTCGCAAACTAAAATCAATGTCTTCTCCAAATCGCATTTTTCCATAACCATTTAAAGTATCGAAAGCTTTTTTTGTAACACCCAAATTAAAGCTTCGTGGGTGAAACTTATCCAATGTTTTGTTGCCCCCTCTTATGCCTCCGGTAGTAAAAAATGATGTCATTGAGTAGTTGATAGCTTTCTGAACCGGAGTAAATGTTGTTAGTGCGGCATCGGGACCTCCATAAGCGTCTGCAGAACTTGTCCTGAGAAATGAAGTTACACTATCAATATAATTTTCAGGAATTATACAGTCGGAATCAAAAAATATTAGCCAGTCGTAATTGGCTTTTTCTGCCCCTTTGTTTCTGGTAGGACCGGGACCCGAATTTGGCTTCTCGAAATAGATAATTGATAATTTGTCTTTGTACTTTTCTACTACTTTATCGCTTTTAATTGAAGAGCCATCTTCAACTATAATAACTTCAAACTGCTTATTTGTTTGATTGCATAAGCTCAAAAGTAGTTCATCAATTTCGCTAGGTCTATTAAATAGAGGAATAATAATAGAGAAGTACATATTTAGAATTTTCAATTTTTAAAACACAAATTTAGCTATTTTCTTCCTTTCGCCAAGATTATTCTACAATATCGGCCTTATTTGAATAAAATATAAACAATAAATGTGAAAAACATTGAATATTTAAAAAAAAGCAATATCTTTGCATCCTTAAAAGTTGTTTTGATTTACCAAACCTTCCATAAAAAAATGGGGAAATATTATATAATCAGTTTATCCATAATCTATTTGCTTTTTGCATTGTCTTGCAAGAAAGGAGATGATACGGTTATAAAAGGTGATATAGCCAATCTTTCAGATTCTTATATTCTAGCTTCTTACCTTTCTTCAGACTCACTTATTATAGATACTATACCCGTTTATGATAATAGCAAATTTAATTATAAAGTTAACATAGATACACTAATTACTTTTTCGCTATACATGAACGAAAGTTCAACTGTTGTATTTGCCGATAAGGGTCAGAAGGTGACATTAAAAGGAGATGCGCTCTTTCCAGATCTTATAAAAGTAAATGGAAATGAGATAAACAATGATCTAACTGCTTTTAAGAATGATAATCAAGATTTATTAAAGCAAAGAGGACAGTTACTCTCAGACTTACATGTAATTAAAGATTCTGTTACATCTCGCAATAATTCTTTGTCGAGAAGTGATGATATTTCAAACCTTAATCTATTAAATCATGATTTAACATTAAAGGCTGAGGAGTATATAAAAGAAAATCCTACAAAGATGTCGAGTCTCATCTTAATAAATAATTTTTTCACTAACAGTGATACGCCTAAATCATTAGAAAGGGTTTTGGGTTATCTTGAAGGTGATGTTGTTGAAACCAATATTGCAAAAAGGCTTCAAGCGTATTCTCAAAAGCTTAATATATCTGCCGAAGATGCAATTGTTCCATATTTTCAATTAACCGACAACGAAGGTGAATTAATAAATTCAGATACCTTTAGAGGCAAATACCTGCTACTATCGTTTTTATCTAACACTGGTGTAGAATCGCATGAAACAATAGAACTGCTTAAAAATGAGCATGAAGTTCTCAGCAACGATAGTGTGCAGTTTGTATCTATTTATATCGATTCAGATATTTATCCTATTGAAGTTGAGCACGATTCAATTCCTTGGATTGTTGTAGCTGAAAATAGAGGCTGGGGTTCAGATATTGTTGATCTTCTAAATATTCAATACATTCCTTTTAATATACTTATTAATCCCGAAGGAGCTATAATGTTGAGGAATGTACCTGCTCAGGAAGTAGCAGAAATGGTGGCAAGATCTTCTGAAAATTAAGATTTAAGTTATTAAAATAAATTCTGTAACAAATGCTGGTTAAAGTGTTTGGCGCAGCTGTTCAGGGTATTGAGTCAATACCCATAACTATTGAAGTTAACTGCTCCAAAGGTATTAGATTTCTTCTGGTTGGACTACCAGATGCTTCTGTAAAAGAGAGTCACGAGCGTATAGTATCGGCGCTTGAGGTAAATGGACTCAAATTTCCACGTCAACAAATTGTAATTAACATGTCTCCCGCCGACATCCGCAAAGAGGGTTCTGCTTTTGATTTGCCATTGGCAGTGGGTGTTTTAGGTGCATCGGGAGCAATCTCAAATGATAAATTCTCGAGTTATATGCTGATGGGCGAACTTTCGCTTGATGGCTCTGTACTGCCTCTTAAAGGAGCATTGCCAATGGCACTTATGGCAAAAGAGAATGGATTTAAGGGATTTGTTCTACCTGCAGAAAATGCAAAGGAGGCAGCCGTGGTAAAGGGACTTGATGTTTATGCGGTTAAAAACATACGTGAGGTAGTAAGTTTTTTCAATAATGAAAGTGCACTGCAACCAACAACTGTAGATCTGGAGAAGGAGTTTAATGAGAGTAAATCGGAGTTTGAACTCGATTTCTCAGATGTAAAAGGTCAGGAAAATGTTAAAAGAGCTCTTGAAATAGCAGCTGCCGGTTCGCACAATATTTTGTTGGCAGGTCCGCCAGGATCGGGGAAGTCGATGATGGCAAAGCGAATGCCTTCAATCTTACCACCATTTACTTTGGAAGAGGCGTTGGAAACTACAAAAATTCATAGTGTTGCAGGAAATACAGAAAAAAACATATCACTTTTGTTTAGGCGACCTTTTAGAGCGCCTCATCACTCTATAAGTAATGTGGCTTTGGTAGGAGGTGGAAGTTCGCCCCAGCCGGGAGAAATAAGCCTTGCACATAATGGAATTCTTTTCTTAGATGAGCTGCCTGAGTTTAATAGAAGTGTGCTTGAAGTGATGAGGCAACCTCTTGAAAATCATTCGATAACTATCTCCCGATCTAGATATAATGTAGATTACCCCTCAGGCTTTATGCTTGTGGCAGCAATGAATCCATGCCCGTGCGGATACCACGGCCACCCCGATAGAGATTGCGTTTGTGCTCCAGGAACTGTGCAGAAGTACCTCAACCGCATATCGGGTCCTCTACTGGATCGAATTGATATACAGATTGAAATATCGCCGGTTCCATTTGATAAAATTGCCAATCGTGATCCTGCCGAATCAAGCGAGAGAATTAGAGAAAGGGTTATTGGCGCACGTAAAATTCAACAGAGCAGATTTAAAAATATTAAAGGAGTATATTGTAATTCTCAAATGAGTGGTAGGCTTTTGCATAAGTATGCATCGCCCGATGCTACTGGCTTGAAGCTTTTAAAAACTGCAATGGAGCGTCGTTCATTGTCGGCTCGTGCATATGATCGTATAATAAAAGTGTCTCGTACAATTGCTGATATTGATGCAAGCGAGCATATCAAACCTATACACCTTGCCGAAGCAATTAATTATCGTAATTTAGATAGAGAGGGCTGGGCTTTCTCAAAATGATGGTCGTCATAATACTTAGTAAAAGTATGCCCCCATCTGAAGCCCCTACTTCTAAACTCTTCAACCACCGGGTGTCCGGGATATAATGTGCCATTTATGGTTGTGTCTAACTGTGCACCTTCGGGTTGGTTTGGATTGTCATTAATTTTCCACCTTAGAGGGTTAAATCGTGGGTTTATATCAATTGCCATGCCATTTGCATGTTTAGAATAAGTAATATCTCTATAGCAGAAACTATAGCTGTTATTGTTGTCCATTGATAAGCTATCACTCCAATCGTATTTTACAATTGGTATGGCTTTTTCTATTACAAAACCTTCGCGTAGCATAAAAGCAAATATTTCTCTGATATCATCTGCTATTGCAATATTGGTTACAATCTGACCTTTATGATTATTTCCGTCTGTAGATAGATAAACAACCTCAATTAGTTCGAGTTGGTTAAGTATATGTTCGGGGGCTCCTGAGCCTACCACTGCCTCCTCAAAAGAATAATTTGAATCTGTAATTGTATCAGGTATAGCGGAGTCTTGAATAATTAAGGTGTCGGGAATAATAACAGTGTCGGGGGTAATAGAACTGATGAATGTTTCTACAACAGGAGCCTTTTTTTCTCCTTTACAGGATATTATCAATATTGAAATTAGTAAGACTTGATATAAATACCTCATCAGTTGAGAGCTGTATGTTAACTGAGTTCTAGCCCAAACTCATCTGAAAGATTCTGTAAATTAGGGTTCTTTTCAACCATCTCGTCGAATATCTCTCTAGACGTAAGTGCTTTTTTAATGACATTCCCTTTAGCAATCTTTATTGTCATTGTAAGATTATCATTCTTCACCTTTTCTCGTAAAAATGTGAGAAGAGATTCGCCATTGCTGGTTAAATACTCTTTGTTTAATTCTGAGTTAACCTTTACCTCAAACAAGACCTCGCTCACTAATGTGGGTTTATATAGCGACATGGTGTTTTTTAGTAGTTTCTCTATATTAAGGTTATCTGCATATTCGTTCCATGCGTTAATTAAATCATCTTGAGTAAATTTATTATTACCATTAGCAGCAATTTCCTGTTCAGGAGTTTTAACCAGTTCTTCATCTTTTTTAGCCAGGGATGTAAGTGAAATGCCCATTCCTGATATTTTACTCTTGCTCAATTTTGGGGTGGGTGTTAGCGGGGCAACTGTTTCGGGTTCAGAATTAACCTCTTTAGGAGGTTCTGTAATTTCCTTTTTGACGCTTTTAACTGCTGGTTCTATTTCTGTTTTAGAGCTATTGTTGGCTTTCTCAATTGGTTTTAGAGCTGTTTTTTTTTTAATATCAGCATCAGCATTACCATCAGATTCATTTAACTGACAAATTTTAATCAATGCCAACTCTATAAGCAAACGTTTGTTTTTACTCTGTCGATAGTTGAGATCGCATTCATTTGCAATATCAATAGCTTTATATAAAAACTGGTTTGTGCATCTTTTTGCTATTTCAATATATCTCTCTCTTATTGAAGCGCCAACCTCAAATAGTTCGGCAGTTTTTGCGTCTTTGCAAACCAAAAGATCTCTAAAATGAGATGCAACTCCACCAATAATATACTGACCCTCAAATCCTCGATTTAGAATATTATTTAATATTAAGAGTGAGTTTATAACATCTCCATCCAAAAATGCTTCTGTTAGATTAAAATAATATTCGTAGTCTAATACGTTGAGGTTTTCAATTACAGATTTGTAGGTTATATTTCCTTGTGTGTAGCTTGCACTCTGATCAAAAACCGACAATGCATCGCGCATACCGCCATCTGCTTTTTGAGCTATAATATTTAGTGCTTCCGGTTCTGCCGTAATACCTTCCTGTTTTGCTACATACTGTAAATGCTCAACAATGTCGCTAATATTAATTCTATTAAAATCGTAAACCTGACATCTTGATAATATTGTTGGAATTATCTTGTGCTTCTCTGTTGTTGCAAGAATAAATATTGCGTGTGCAGGCGGTTCTTCAAGCGTTTTAAGAAAAGAGTTAAATGCACTTGATGAAAGCATATGAACCTCGTCAATAATATATACCTTATATTTTCCTATTTGAGGGGGGATGCGCACCTGATCAATTAGAGTTCTTATGTCTTCTACACCGTTGTTTGATGCAGCATCAAGCTCATGTATATTATACGAACGCTGCTCGTTAAAAGCAACACACGATTCGCACTTGTTGCAAGCCTCATTATCGCTTGTTAGATTAAAGCAGTTTATTGTTTTGGCAAATATTCTGGCACAAGTTGTTTTGCCCACACCTCTTGGACCGCTAAACAGGTATGCATGGGCTAGCTTTTTGCCTGTGATAGCATTCTTGAGTGTTGTAGTTAGTGCTTCTTGTCCCACCACTGAGCGGAATGTGGACGGTCTGTATTTTCTTGCTGAAACAATAAAAGTATCCATGAATGAAATGTAGCTATAGTGAATTTACAAATGTACAAAATTTACTCACCAAACTCAATATGTTCAAAAGCAGATTTTAGGAATTATTTTTCAAGAATTTAGTTAAATCGTTTTGTGCTTATTATCTTTACAGTAAATAATAAATATTTAACTTGTTATGAAATGGAATAGTCCCACTTTTTCTATTGCTCTGTTTTTGATGTTTACGATTGCTGTTTCATGCTCATCGAGTAAGAAAACAGAATCTAATCAGAAAGATGTATATGCCGAGTCTTATGATATGTTGCCGGTTGAAGCAATTGTGCCGGATACATTTATTCTTCCTTTCATTCCCGAGATAATAACCGATAACGACGCGCGAGCAATATACCTGGTTGCGCATTACTGGGACAGGTTTGATTTTACTAGTATAAGTTTGATAGACAGGCCAGAAATTACAGAACAAGCATTTGTAGATTACATAAATATACTGAATTATGTTCCTAAAGATGTTGCAGATGCCTCATTACAAGAAACCATCAATAAGGCAGAGGCAGACAGTAAGATGCATTTACATTTTAGAAACTTGTTCGAAAAATACTTTTATGATCCAAACTCACCATTCCGAAACGAAGAGTATTATATTCCCGTTTTAAAGAAATTGATTGATTCTGAAGTAATGTCCGATGCCGAAAGGTCGGTATATAACTTCCAATATGAAATGGTGATGAAGAACAGGGAAGGTGAAAAAGGCAATAATTTTAACTATACACTTGCTTCAGGACAGACACACTCATTTTATAACTTGCAAAGTGAATATACTCTTTTAATGTTTTCCAACCCTGGTTGCCAAACATGTGAAACTGTTACACAACAGCTTAATAGCTCTGATGCAATTAATGGTGCACTTGCCTTAAACAGTTCGAAGCGTACTATGCTTACCATTATTTCGTTTTACACTGATGAGGATATAGATCTGTGGCTTGGTCACTTGGCACAGATGCCACAAAATTGGATACATGGTTATGATAAAGGTATGACGATTACCCAAAAAAAGCTTTATGATATAAGAGCAATTCCCACCCTCTATTTATTTGATAAAGAGAAGAATGTGATTTTGAAAGACACCTCTATTGAGGCAATTGAGAACTTTTTTACAACTTCTTATTAAAATAAATAATCTATAGATTTTATCTACAACACTAAAGCAATTACTTGTTGTGATGGCGTAACTGTCACATAGCCACATGTGTAGGAGGTTTTGTGCATCTGGTGGATATGTGGTGAAACTTATGTTTTAACATTTGAAAATGATTTTTTAATCTCAAAAATTCTGTATTACAAAAAAGTAAAGTACTTTTGACACCTACAAAATGAGACTTTTAGCGAAAAGTGCTTATTAATAAGAGGTTTAGCAATTGCGTGAAGCATCAGCTAATCTATTTACTAACCAAAATATTATTTTATGAAGTATGTGAACTTTTGCCTTATAGCAATATTTTCACTTGCATTATCATCAGGATCTGTAAAAGATGCAACTCCATCATTAGGTTATTATCCGGGAGAAATAATTCCTGAAATTGTTTTAACGGATTTGGAGGGTGATACTTATATGCTGAGTGAATACAAAGGCAAAAAAGTTGTGGTTAACTTCTGGGCTACATACGATGCCCATTCCAGAGCTACCAACATTCGGTTACACAATTATCTGAAGATGATTAGTGCGGATGTTACATTTATCTCGATCGCATTTGATGAGAATATAAATGTCTTAGAAAGAACGATGGCAATGGATAACCTCGACGAACCTTCACTATTCTGTGATGTTAGCGGAACCAAATCAGATTTATACAAAGATTTTAAACTGAATAGAGGTTTCCGAAGTTACTTAATCGATGAAAAAGGAGTTATCATAGCAATGAACGTTACTCCAGAAGATTTAAGTATTATCCTTTAAAAAAATGAAGATTATTTTAAGAACGGACGTCGTTTTACGATGCCCGTTTTTTTGGTTTGCCCAGCAAGGGCAAATATCTTCATATAAGGCATATGACTATGGATTAGATTGCCAAACAAATCAAAGTCCAATAGCTAGAGGAGCATATCACTTTCATGGATTTGAGACTGTTCCACAACTAGATCCTTATGCCGGATTAATGCTAGGCTACAACATAGCAAGTTATTCGGCTACAGGTGGATATAGTGGTCCAAATAATTTTGGTGGTGGCTTGGGATACTCTTTCTTCTTAGGTGCACGATGGTTCTTCACAGATAATATTGCTGCATTTGTAGAATTGGGCTATGGCGTATCTGTTTTAAATGCGGGAGTTTCATTTAAGTTTTAGTGATTTTTTGTTTCATTAATTTCATTTTTTAGTAAGATCGAGAGAATCTCCGGGCAGATATATTCTGTTCGGAGATTTAATGTAAGAAAAAAAATATATCTTTGCACCCGAATTTATATTTTAACAATTAATGAACAACAAACAACTCTCGAGAGGACAAAAGACTGTGGTTGGCGTACAATTCCTCTTTGTTGCCTTCGGTGCAACAGTGTTAGTGCCATTATTAGTAGGGCTTGACCCCTCAACGGCTTTGTTTACTGCAGGAGTAGGGACATTGATCTTTCATCTAGTTACGAAAGGCATTGTCCCTATTTTTTTGGGCAGTAGTTTTGCTTTCATTGCACCAATTGTAAAGGCAACCGAATTGTATGGTCTGGCCGGAACCTTATCGGGACTGGTAGCTGTGGGTTTGGTCTATTTCCTTATGAGTGCTCTTGTTAAATGGCAGGGTATAAGACTTATTAAACGTCTTTTTCCGCCCGTTGTAATAGGACCGGTAATTATGCTCATTGGTTTATCGCTTGCAGGTACGGGTGTTGATATGGCAACCGAAGACTGGTTACTTGCTATTATTGCGCTTGTTACAGCAGTTGTGGTTAGTATGTTTGCTAAAGGGTTATTAAAGCTAATTCCTATTTTTGCAGGTATAGTGGTAGGTTACCTTGCTGCGTTGTTGCTAGGACGGGTAGACCTTACCGCAATATCGGAAGCTGCATGGTTTAGCCTTCCTCAATTTGTAAAACCAGAGTTCTCTTGGGGAGCAATATTGTTTATGGTGCCGGTGGCTATTGCACCTGTAATTGAACATGTGGGAGATGTATACGCTGTAAGTCAGGTTGCTAATAAAGATTTTGTAAAAGAACCGGGCCTTCATCGCACAATGTTTGGTGATGGTATAGCTTGTATCTTTGCGGGATTAATTGGGGGACCACCAGTAACAACTTATTCAGAAGTTACAGGTGCCATGGTGCTTACAAAGGTAACAGATCCGGCTGTAATTCGTATAGCAGCAATCGCTGGAATTCTTTTTTCTCTTGTAGGTAAAGTAAGCGCATTTTTGAGATCTATTCCTAGTGCGGTATTAGGTGGAATAATGTTATTGTTATTTGGTATGATTGCAGCAACGGGAATCAATAATATGATTCATAATAAAACAGATATGAGCAATACGAGGAATTTAATAATTGTATCACTCATACTCACAACAGGCATTGGAGGAGCAGTTCTTACAGTAGGTAATATCAGCATGACAGGGATAGGTTTATCTGCTCTTTTAGGGGTAGTTTTAAATCTAATTATTCCACAATCTAAAGAAGAAAAAGCAGAAAGTTAATTTTTTATTGAACTATAATGTCACTAATGGCATAAAGTTTGACATATTGTTCATTTTTTATCGAATATGTGCAAATAAATGGGAAAATATGTTTATTTTTGCTGTGGTAATAGACTATAGGGAAAATGGAGGTGCACTCTGAAATACAAATAAATAAATTTCAATTAGGAGTATTGCTCACAGGACTTGACAAAAAGTTTTATGACTGTATAATTGAAAATAATGTATACTGCTCACATTGTAAACAAAATGCTATAAAGGGTATATTAGTTGATACGATATATCTCACAAAATTGAACGATGTAAGAGTTTTTGGTAGATGTAAAGTATGTAATTCTGAAGTAGCACGCCTTTTTGTGTTTGGTAAAGAAAAAGTATTTGGAGTGAAAGCTAATAAACTGAGAGAGTCAATTAAAGAACTGACTCTCTTGGATGTATGAGTTTGTAGTATTTCAATATTTTAAATTGATCTTATAACCTGATCTTGTTCTAGTCTGAATTTAGGAGTATTTAATATCTGGTTAATATCTTCTTTGTGTCGATATCCAATTGCAACAGCAAACAAAGTTTTATATCCATCATCTTGCAAGACAGAATCATATCCCAACTTCTCTATACCTTCCATGGGGGTAGAATCTATTCCTAGGCTAGCAGCCGCACTCAAGAAGAATCCTAATGATATGTATACCTGTGATGACAACCAGTTCATTATTTGTTCATCACCCTTTGGCTTTAATACACGATTATAGTAAGCTGAGGTTCCCTCGGGTAGCTGTGTTAGCCTCATATTTTCAAAAGCTTCCGCATCTTTCATAACACTAAATACCACTACGTGACTTGCATCCTTTATTTTATCTGAGTTGAAATGAGAAAATTCCGATAGCTCGTTTTTTATAGTCTCATTCTCAACAAATGTAAACTTCCAAGGCTGGCTATTTATAGATGACGGACTTAACCTGATTATCTCTTTTAGCTTATTTAGTGTGTTGCTGTCTATCTTCTTTGTAGAATCATATCTCTTTGTTGTATACCTGCTTTGCGCAATATTTAAAAAACACATATTTGTATCCATATTTATAAATTTGATTTATATAATACATATACGCAAATAGCGTACCAATAAAGAATCACCTTTATTTATTTTAAAAAAATCTTTGATTTAAATTGTGTGGTTAATTTACAACGCGGTTTTTGTTGCCGGCATCATGTCTCTTTCTAGCAGCTTTCTCTTTGTCTGGTAAGTCGTTTTGCTCTGTGGCTTGGTCATGTTTATTGACATGTTTGCTATCAATATACTCTTCTTCATTATATCTGCTGGCTTCACTTTGTTCAGATCCCTCATCATATTCACTCTCTCTTTCAATGTCAAATTCGCTTTTTTTGTCTTTATTAACACCTTTCTTTTTGTCGCTTTTTTGACTACTTTTGAGATTATCATTATCTGTTGATAGGCTATTTGTCTTTTCTTTGTTTGAGTACATAATTTGAAATTTTATAATCACCTGATTTAGTTCAGGGATACATATAAAACTATCGAATTAATTAAATTGTTCTTTACTAAAGTAGAATTGTACTTTATTGACAGTTCATGTCTCAAGCATATTGCCTATTTTTGCATATAGAAATTAAACTTTATCTTATGAAACAACTTCTTTCAACAATTATTTTTTGTGTGGCAGCACCTTTTTTTCTGTTTTCTCAATCGATCTCATACAATGGTAATATTCCCACAATTTCATATGAAGAGCAAGCACTTATAACTCCGGCAAGTGAAGGTTTGTGGTCGATTGCAACAGGTTGGGAAAACGACTGGATGACAGATTGGAGTCACGCCAATCCTACACATATTGAATATTTAGATAATTGGACGATTTTAACTGGTAGTATTGTTTTGCCCGAGGGCGAGATGTTGTTAAGAGATTCTTATAGTGAAGTAGATAATGGATTGATTAAATGTGTTCGTCGGTTTGAGTGGAAAGGACCTGATACGTTGCGTAATGCTACTCTGTCTGTGCGATTCAGAATGGAAGGTAGCCAGTTGAAGCCGTTTCTTCCAGGTATTTTGTACTATGGAAATAAGATGGGGGCGAAAGTAAATCCTGATATTATCCCTGTATACACGGGGCATGCTGGAGAGTTTGCTATTTTTGAAGATCATAGATATCCGATGCCATTTGCAATGCTTGAAAATGTAGCCGAAAAATATGCTGCAGCCATACACACAACGCCTAGTCCTGTGAAGGGTGCTGTGCTAAATGATCAGTGGTGGTCAATGGGCGTTGAAGCATATGATGGGTATACCGAATTTGTGCTTTATTCGGGGCCTATTGGATATAACGGCCAACGCAGCGTTGCTAAAGCACTTCAAAGATCTCCTATGAAATACAGCAATACTTATCTTACACTTGAGCCTGGTAGTGTAATCGAGAAAGAGTTTTACTTAGAATTATACCCTATTGAGCGCGAGGGAACTGGATTTCAATGTCCTTTATACACTTCGTTAAACTTACATAAACCCTATAATGTAGATCGATTTGAGAGTTTCGACAACATCGTTGAAAGTAAATATCGTTTTGCACAAACACGGTGGATTGATGGGGGAGATATTTGTGGATTTGGTATGTACGATCTCTCTTTGCGTAAAGATCTTGTGATGGGGTGGTGCGGACAGGCCGATTCTCCCGGTTATGCTTTGCAGGTGTTGGCAGGCCGATTGAACGATCCTGGTATTAGGGATAAAGTACAGCGTTCACTCGATTTTCTGACTACTTATCCTGTAGATGAAGATGGTATGTTTCCTGTTGGTTATAGTATAACGGAAAAAAGATTTCACGGGGGTGATCATGTTTCATGTGGGCAGGCAATGTATAATTTTGCCAAAGCAATAGAAACAGCACGTGAAAGCAATAGCTATCAAACAAATAAATGGGAGGGGTTCCTGCAAAAAGCGTGTGATGGACAAAGTAAACGCATCCTAAGTGATGATTGGAATCCATATTCAACCGCAGAGGGTTTTTATATTGCTCCTTTATTAATTGCATCTGAGCTGTTTAACAATAAAGATTATAAGGATGCTGCAATTAAAGCTGCTGAATTTTTTGCTGATCGTCATCTTACTATGAATGGGGCATATTGGGGAGGAACGCTGGATGCTACTTGTGAGGATAAAGAAGGGGCTTGGGCTGCTTTTCAGGGCTTTGTAGAGTTGTACGACAGATTAAAAGAAGATCGCTATCTTGAGTGGGCAAAACATGCTATGGATGTCTGTTTAAGCTATGTGGTGGTGTGGGATATTCCTCTACCTGCTGGACGTATGGCAGACTATAATTTTAAAACTACCGGGTGGACAGTTGTATCTCCTCAAAATCAACATATCGATGTATACGGAGTGCTTTTTGCTCCCGAGGTTTATAAAATGGGGGTTTATTTAAAAGATGAGAGGTTAAAAAAACTAGCACCTGTTATGTATCGTAGTTGTTACCAGTTGACAAACCCATACGGCAGTCAGGGTGAGCAATTACAGCAAACAAATTTTGCCCAACATGGTGATATGTCTGACGTGCACAAACTTAGAGGAGGATATTCAGAGGG
>LFRM01125985.1_pt1 | contig 13411 bp, 11 predicted proteins | sample 618341 | NCBI WGS metagenome assembly LFRM01 (sample SAMN03654438, study PRJNA283298) | anaerobic digester metagenome | isolation source: pool of bioreactors CSTR01a, CSTR02a, and CSTR03a thermophilic anaerobic... | place: Denmark: Kgs. Lyngby | collected 2014-05-21 | reverse complement strand
ACTATAATGACAGGAGGGGAAATTTATGAAATGGTAGAAGAAAATCTTGAAAATACATTTTCTAGAGATCCCTTTAGTCAAATGGGTGGATATATAAAAAGATCAAAGGGAATAAATGTCTACTTTAAAGCTGAAAACCCAAAAGAAACAAGGATTCAAGAACTTTTTGTTCTTGGCGACAAAGTCGATCCTTCTAGTAAAAAAGAATATAAGGTATCCTTTATCACAGTCCAAGGTGTACCAGTAAAATTTGGTGAAAATAGAAAAAAATCTGGAATTAAGATGATCGATGCCCTAAAAAATTATACAAAGAAAAAAGAAGTTGTTGAAATTAACTTTAGAAATTCTTACGTTCTAGTTTAAACTTTAAAAAAGAGATAGATTTTGATATCTATCTCTTTTTTTTAGTTTTATTTAAAATATAGTGTTTTGAGTTTTAAAATTAAAGAATATCATTTTCAAGCATCTCTGCTTTAGAAATCCCATTTTCTATTCCTTTAACTACTCTAGTTGATTTAGTTGTATCTCCAATAAGTATTCCTGCAATAAGCCTATTATCTTTGAAAAAGAGCTTTTTAGAAATACCTTTATCCTTGTTACCAGAAGAATAAAAATCTAAACTAGAATCTTCAAAATCAATATTTCCTGCTGAGAATATTTTAGCATTTAAAGAATCAAAAGTAGTTTGTAAAACAAGGTTTTGAAATTCAAGACTTTCGCCTGATGCATTGCTGCCTGCTACTCTTCCCATAGTCATGGCAGCTGGCCATGTTCCATAAATAAATCCATTTATTTCAGCTACATCGCCGCATGCATAAATATCTTTAGAACTTGTCTGCATATATTTATCAACAATTATCCCTTTGTCTTTTTTGATACTTGTTTTTTCAATAAGAGAAGTATTAGGTCTGATTCCTATTGAGAAAACCACAATATCAGCCGAGATTTCTTCATTACTATTTAATTTAACCTTGTCTACTATTTCATTTCCAGATGAATCTTCTTTTGTAATAATGTCTGTAGCTGAATCATTAAGTATTAAGTTTATTCCACTTTTCTCTGCTATATTCTTTAGTATCTCAGAAGACTCCCTGTCTAGCTGCCTTGGAAGAAGACGATCAAAAAACTCTACAACAGTTACATTAAGTCCCAGCTTTAAAAGTTCTCCTGCAGCTTCAAGGCCTAGGAGGCCTCCTCCTACAACAACAGCTTTTTTACTGCTTTTTATATCACTAGCGAGTACTCTTGTGTCTTCTAGTTTTCTAATTGTGTGAAGACCTTTTATTTTATTGTAATTAAAAGAATCTATTTTTTTAGAACCTTGTATTCCATCGCATACTAAAGGGGGAATAAAGTTATAGCTACCTGAAGCTATAATAAGCTTTTCAAAGCTAATAGTTTCGTCACTATCAAGTAAAACAGTTTTTGTTTTTTCATCAATAGATACTATTTCTTTATCTAGAATCTGCTTTATATTATTTTTTTCATACCACTCTTTTTTTGCTAGAAATAATTTTTCATCAGGAAGAGGCTCTAAGATACATTTAGCAAGTAAGGTTCTTATATATGTTCTTGTAGGTTCCTTAGAAATAATAGTTAGTTTTCCATCTTTATCATTTTTTCTAATTTCTTGAGCAGCAAAATGACCAGCAGCTCCATTTCCAACAATTAAATATTTTGTGCTATTTATCATAATTTTCCTCCAAAGACTAAGAATATATTTATTTTAATTCTTACAATTAGAGTATAAAATTTTAATAAATTAAAATCAATTTAATAAAGGCATTTTTTTAAATGTTAACTTAAAATTCAAGAAAATAATTTATATTTTGTTTTTTAGACATATACGAGTTTTCCGAGGTTTAAATAAAATTAAACAAGATGACAATTTTTAAAGTGTTTCTAGCCTTAAAATTAGAAAAGCTTATTGGACCTTAGACCTCTAGACCTTTCATTTTTCCAATAATGTTTAAAAACAGCTTTAAATAAGATATACTAAGAGGTATATTATTCGAACTAATTTTTATGGAGGTATTTATGTATAATGCAGAGAAACTACAGAAATTACATAGGCTTGCTGAAGAAAATAATTTCCGAGAGCTAAGAAAAGAGATTGTCACTCTTGAAGAGATTGATATATCGGAATTCATAGAAGAAATACCCATAGATAAAGGAACTATTGTTTTTAGAACTCTTCCAAAAGATATAGCTGCAGAAGTGTTTACAAATTTTGAAAGGGAAACTCAAGAAAGAATAGTTAATGAAATTACAGATCAGGAACTTTTATTTATAATAGATGAAATGTATTTAGATGATCTTGTAGATATGGTAGAAGAGTCTCCTGCGGGAGTAGTAAAAAAAGTTCTTAAGAATACTGATAGTGAACTAAGATATAAGATAAATGAGTTTTTGCAGTATCCTAAAGATTCAGCGGGAAGTATAATGACAGCTGAATTTACAAATCTTAGATACTCTATGACAGTTAAAGAAGCTTTAGATTATATTAGAAAAAACGGTGTAGATAGTGAAACTCTCTATAACTGCTTTGTAATTAGTAAGAAAAGAGTCTTACAGGGCGTTGTACCCCTTAATAAGCTAATGCTTGCAGATGATGATGAATTAGTATCAAACATTATGGAAGGCGTTGTGAAGGTCAATACAGATGATTACAAGGAAGATGTGGCAAATGTAGTTGCGAAGTATGACTATATTTCAGTGCCCGTTGTAGATTCTGAAAACAGACTTGTTGGGATAATTACTGTTGACGACATTATAGATGTTCTTGAAGCTGAAGCAACAGAGGACTTTGAAAGAATGGCAGGAACAATTCCTTCTGGGAAGCCTTATTTAAAAACATCTGCTTTTACTCTTGCAAAAAACAGGATACCTTGGTTACTTTTTCTTATGATATCAGGAATGATAACTGGTAATATTTTAAGTCAATATGAAGCAGCCTTTGCGGCAATACCAATTCTTGTTACCTTTATTCCTATGCTTACAGATACTGGTGGAAATTCAGGATCACAAAGTAGTACTCTTGTAATTAGAGGAATGGTACTTTCAGAGATAGAGATAAAAGACGGATTTAGGGTTATATGGAAAGAACTTCAAGTAGGACTTATATCAGGCCTTGTTCTTTCTCTTGCTAACTATGTAAGACTACTTATAACTTATCCTGGACAAGCTCCTATGGTACTTGTTGTAACACTATCACTTTTTGCAACAGTAGTTCTTGCTAAAGTTGTGGGAGGAATGCTTCCAATTATTGCTAAATTATTTAAGGCGGATCCAGCTATAATGGCATCTCCACTTATAACTACAATAGTGGATGCTGTTTCACTTATTATATATTTTCATCTAGCAGAGATAATACTAAAAATATAAACATATAGGAGTAAATATATGAAAAAAAGAAATGAAAAGAAAAAAACAAGTAAACTACCAATAATAATAGGTGTTAGTTTAGGTATTATAATTAGTTTTTTTGATATTAAATATGATATCTTAGGATCTTTAAAAGATTTAACTTTCGGAGATATATTCTTTTTGATGTTAGCTTTATCAATTAGTTTTTTTCTTGTTATTTTCATTCATGAACTTGGTCATCTCACTTTCGGTAAAATAAAAGGTTTTGGCTTTTCAAGTTTTAGAATTGGACCTTTTTCTATAGATAAAAACAGTGGTAAACTTAATTTTTCTGTAATAAAACCAGAAGGATACGGCGGACTTAGTGTTATGTATCCGAAGAAAAGCTCTAGTTTAAATGATTTTCTTTTTTACCTTTTTGGAGGCATAATTTTTAATTTAGTTTCAGGAATAATATTTTTATTAATTTCATATTTTAATGACTATGGATTTATGATAAATGCAGTTCTTATAATATTTGGGCTAATGTCTTTGATTCTTGGAATTCAAAATCTAATACCTTTTTATAGCGGTAATAATCCAAGTGATGGAAGAATGATCTTTAGCATTATTAAAAAAGATGAATTTGCTAAAAAGTTTTATAGAAACTTTATGATTTCCAATCAGTTAATTGCGGGTACAAGACCTAAAGATATTGATTCTAATATGGAAATAGATTTTGAAATAAAAGAATCCCTAGATCTTAGTTTGGTTCTTTTGGAATATTTTAGATATTTAGATAGGAATGATAAAGAAAATATAAATAAATATATAAATAAAATAGAAGAAAATATAGATTGGGCTCAGTCTTATCACCTTCCATCTTACTATTATGAACTAATTCACCAATATTCTCTAAAGGGAAATAAAGAGAAAGTAGATTATTATCTCAATAAACTAAAAAAGATGAATTACTCTTTAGATAAAGATAAGGATATAAATGGAAAAAGAGTAAATTCTTATTACAATTATTTTGTTTTAAAAGATAAAGAGTCTGCTCTTAAATTAGCAAGGGAAGGACTCCTGGCTTTTGATAGTTTTCCTATAAAAGGTCAAGCTAAAATGGAAAAGAGCTTGATTGAAAAACTTCTAATACTTGAAAATTAAAAAATAGAAAATAGAAAGCAAACTGTACAAATATACAATCAAAAATATTTATAAATAAAAATTTCCTTTTTAATTTTTTTAATTAGAAATGGAGATTTTTTATTTTAAATAGATACTAAATGAGAAAAGAAAGGAAGGAAGCCACTGAGAAAAGTTAGCCAAAGCCTTATTTTCTGATTTTTATTAATTTTTATTAACTCTAGCTGTAATTATATATCCTCCAGTATTATCAGGAGAAACTGAGATGTTTTCGTAGGTACTTGGAACTTTTATTTTTCCGTCTTTTTCTTCTTGATAAGATATATAATAATTGTTAAAGAGGAAATAGTCTTTTTGCTTAAGTTTTTCAATATATTCTTCAAGAGTAGAATTTGTTTTATATATGATTTCTGAATGGGGAGACCCGGTATATCTAAGGTGCCATGGCTCATAACTAATTCCAGTGATATGTTTTTTAAACAAAGGGTACCTAAGAATAAATCCATACTTATATGAGTCTGTATACAAGAACTTTCCTATGTCACTTTTTAAAATATTTCTGCCAGCTAAAAAATCTGTATAAAAATCCAGTGCAAGACCAGTTTCGTGTTCGCTATGGTTTGGTTTTTGGGCATGTCTTTTATCATTTAAATATAAATTTTTTTGCTCAATAGGGTCTCTAAAAGAGCTCATTATAAATAAGTTTTCATCAGTTTCTTGTTTGCCATAGTAGATTAGCTCGTCTAAGGAATCTACAATATGTTTATCGACTAAAAGACCAGTATCCTTATATTCAACTAGATTTTCTTTTATCTTTAAATTATTGATTGAGTTTTTATTGTTTACTAAAATTAAATTATTATTTATCTCGATATCATCCGATCCTAAGTCGATATTTTTTATGTTGCCTTCAAAGCTTTTAGCTATAAGACTTATATTTTCTTTTGCTTTAAGCTGCTCTTTTGCCCCATATACAATATCACTTCTAAAAAGCTTGATGTAAAAAAATGATAGGATTAATATAAAAGCAGTTACAACGAAGACTATTTTTTTATAATTTACTTTAAAACTTTTTTTGTTCAAATCTAATCCCTCCCATAGCTATAATATATAGGAGAGATATTTATAAATTTTTAGTTTTATTTTAAAATAAAGGGAGAATAAACTTAAATAAAAAAAGGAAAACTTAATAAATAATTAAAAGTTATGGTATATTATAAGCTTTAAATAAGAAATAAAAATAAAATTAAAAAATACAAAATTAAACGAGGAGAATAGATATGAAACTTAGAAATAAAATAGCGATTGCTGCGGTTCCAGCTTTTGTATATCTAGGAAACAATATATTTGATTTTACAAAAATTGAGATTAGAAATAAAAATTTATCTGGACTTAAAATAATCCATATATCAGATTTTCATAACAGAAAGCTTGGTATAAATAAGAAAATTATATTTAAAAAAGTAAAAAACTTCGATCCAGACTTAATTTTTATTACTGGAGATTTAATTGATGGTAGAAAAACTGATATAGAGATAGCCCTTAATTTTGTAGCAAATCTTAAAAATATAAGCAGCGGAGAGATTTATTATGTTCCTGGGAATCACGAAAAAGCTTCTAGAGTTTATCCAGATTTAAAGATGGGCCTAGAAAAACTGGGAGTTAATATAGGAAGCTACATGGGAGAAAAGATTTTTTATAGAGAATCTCCTCTTACAATATATGGACTTAAAGATCCTAGATTTTTCTCTATAGGTGGATATTTAAAAGATGCTATATATAAAAAGAAAATTAGAGAAATGGATATAGATAGAAGCAGTTATAATATTCTCCTAGCTCACAGACCTGAGTACTTAGATGAATATAGTAAAAAGGGATTTGACTTGATATTCTCAGGTCATGCCCATGGCGGACAAATAAGAATTCCATTTGTAGGCGGAGTTCTCGCTCCAAACCAAGGTTTTTGTCCAAAGCTATCAGAAGGTATAAAACAGAAGAGAAATTCAACAATGATTATAAGTAGGGGAATAGGAAATAGTATTTTTCCGGTGAGAATATTTAACAATCCTGAGATAATTTTTGTAGAGTTTAAATGAATATAAAATAAAAATGCCCTTAGAATTTTAAAATTCTAAGGGCATTTAGTTATGTTTAAATTTTACATAGTTAAACAGTAGGTGTCCATGCTCCAACACTAGCATCAAGGTTTTGATTGCCTTTTAAAACTTGATAAAGCTCGTTAGTAGTAGCCATTTCATAAGTAGAAACAAGAGGTATTCCAAGGCCGAAAAGAAGGCTTCCTAGGATAAGCCATCCTAAAAAGGATAACTCAAGAATGAATATCTGGAATTTCTGACCATCTGTCAAGCTTTTACTATAAGCCATAGCAGTTTTATAGTCCATATCAGGATACTCTGCTAAAATCCAAGGTACAAAATGATACTGGTAGCCTTTTATAATTCCAGGTATTATAAAGAGTAAAGTCCATAAAAATATAATAAGCTTTGTCATAAATACAGATTTTACAATATTCATATAGTTACTATCAGAAAAAATGCTAAACATTGTTTTGATATTAAATTTTTCCTTTTCATATTTCATTTGAAGAAATAATCTGGAAATACCAACTGAAAGAGGCCCTGCAACAAAAAGGCTCCAAAGAAGAGCTATTAAAGCTCCAAAGGCACCTATAATTGATAATATAAGTGCCAAAGGATAAGCAGCTATCCTAGTAAAAAAGTCAAATTTAACAGATGGATCCACAGGAAAATTATTATTTGGCATTTGATTTCTACCTTGGTTTATCATATTGGCAGTATAATTGCCACCTGTATTTCCAGTAAGAAGTGCATATATTACAACAGCAAGTACGGCAATCCAAAAAACTCCTTTAAGAGTAATTTTTGCGCTCGCTTTTAATTCGGCTCTATTCCACATAAATTTTCCCTCTACTTTCTATCGTTATAAATTCCAAGAGTTCTATTAGTATCACATGTAAATATAATACCAGCTCCTGGTTCTAAAATATTTAAATCATCTTTTATTTGATCAACTATAGTATTAGTTTTACTTACTTCTGATAAAATTAATATTATTTCTTTTTCCGGTTCTATCTTCATAGCAAAAACTTTTTTTATTTCGTCTGGATCTGAGCCCCTAGCATTTATAAGCGTAGCTCCTTTAGATCCTGCCTTTTTCGCTGAATCTACTACAAACTCACCCTTACCTTTATCGACTATAACAAAAATTGCTTCATACATATTTTCTTCACTCCTACTTTTAATTGTATTAGAATAATAGTCTATTTCTGAAGACTTTATAAATCTATTTAAAGGCATAGAAAATGCAATACCATGATTAGGCTTATAAAACTTTAAAACCTTGTCTATATCATCTAAAGCTTTATTTCCAATATTTCTATCTGATATCATAACAACTATTTCTTTTCGAACTTCGTTTAAGGACAGCATATCAAGTAGGGGACTTTCTATAGTTCCGTATCCTATGAATGCGCTAGAGTTTTTTACTCCAGTTTTCCTCGCTATTTTCATAGCTTTTGTTGCCATTCCATAATTTAGAATTAAACAGAAAACATCATATTCAGTATTATTAGATTGCATTATTTTTTTCCTCCTTTTTTAGATTTAATTTTAAATGTTAAACCTAAAATTTGTAGTGCTATTAAAGGTGCCATAGCAACCATTGCAATAATACCAAATCCATCTATTAAAACATCAGCGCTAGGAGTAGCATTAGCTATACCTTGAGCAAAAGCTAAGATGAATGTAGCAGTCATTGGCCCAGAAGCAACACCACCAGAGTCAAAAGCTATTCCAACAAATAATGTGGGAACATAAAAACTTAGACTCATTGCAATTATATACCCAGGCACTAAGAAATGCCATAGTTCAAGTCCTGGAACTATAATCCTTACAACAGCAAGGGCTACGGCTACAGCTACACCAATTGATAATGCTATTAGTACAACTCTTTTCCTAATATAACCACTAGTAACTTCTTCAATTTGCTTTGTAAGTACATACACAGCTGGCTCAGCTAAAATTACAACAAGCCCTATAAGAAAAGCTATTAGAATTGTTAAAAAATGATTTCCTCTTTCGGCTAGTCCAAAGCCCACTAGTCTTCCAGCTTCCATAAATCCAGCATTTACACCAACTAAAAATAAAACAAGTCCTACAAATGTATATACTGATCCAAGAAGTATTCTTTTAACTGACTTTTTAGATTCCTTAAATGCAAATCTTTGTCCTACAATAAATATTAGTATTATAGGAAATAAAACTATGAAAATTTCAAGGGCGGTTTTAGGTAAAAACTTGAAGAAAGGACCTAAAATATTCCCATTTGGAATGATTTCTGGTTCTATACTTCCTGATAAGGCTCCAGGTTTACTTATAAGGCCAAGAAGTAATACTCCAATAATTGCTCCTGCTGAAATAATACCAACAAGACCAAAACTGTTTTCCTCAGCACTTTTAGATTCTTTGGAAAGTGACGAGACACCAAGGGCAATTGCTAAAACAAAGGGCACTGCCATGGCACCTGTTGTTGCTCCCGAGGCATCAAATGCTATTGCTATAAATTCATTTGAACTAAATATAAATAGGGTGAATATTAGTGCATAGGTAATTAAAAAGAATTTTTTCAGCGAATAATTATAAAGTATTCTAAATAGGCCAAGGGCTAAAATAACTGCTATACCTAAAGAAACTACAATTAAAATAGCGTTTTTTGAAATAACGCCTCCTGTTACTAGGCCCACTTGATTAGCTAAAATGTGAAGATCGGGCTCAGCTATGGATATAAAAAATCCAAGGACTAAACCTGAAATACCAACAATAACTATTTTATTTGACTGGGCTAAATATTTTCCTATTAGTGCTCCGATTTTAGAAATACTAAGATCAACACCAAAAAGAAATACAGATAAACCTATTATTATTAAAAATGCACCTATAAGAAACCTTATGAAATTGTCTCTACCAAGAGGTACGAATGTAAAATTCAATATTATAACTATAATCGTAATTGGTAAAACAGAAAATAAAATTTCTTTAAACTTATTGAGTAATAAATGCAAAACAGACCTCCTCTTATAATGTATGTTTACGAAAGTAATATAACTCTATACTGTAAAAAAACGTTAATTATAGCTTATCACAAAAAGGTCAAATAGATAACAGAAAATATAAATTTTTATAAATTATTAATTACTTTTATTATATTGATATCATAATAAGATTTATTAGTAGCTAGGTAGCTAGTTTTTAAAACAGTGAGTAAGTGGTTGTAATTATGCCGTAACCAATAATTTGAGTTCTATTGCTATAATCAACTTACAAATAGAAATATTTATTAGTATAATATTATATATATAGGATGTGATTAAATGAAAAACAAACTAATTATAGCAGCTCTACTTTTAGTAGTTTTTGTGGCTGGCTGTGGTTCAAAAAGTAATTTGGGCGATCAAGGAGCAAATGATGAGTCGCAAATGGAAACGAATGCTGAAGACGAAAATCCTGAGGAGCAAGTAGAAAAAGAAGAAGATAAGGATAATGCAAAAGAAAGTGATAAAACTGATAAAGAAGAGGAAAAAGACTCAGAGTACACAATAGATGATTTTTTTGCAGCTGATTCAGATGTTGAATATATTTATGAAGGTGACGGAGGAGAGTTTTCCAGCTACAAAGAATATATAGATTTCTTTAATGATAATAGAAAACAAGTAAGAGAAGTAAATGGTGGAACAGAAGTTGTTTATGTGATAGAAAAAACAGAAACTGAGTTAAAGAAAATATATGAGATGGCAGAGGTATACTACAAAGAAAACTTTTTATCTAAGGATCCTAATATAAACAAAACTATTCTTAAAAGTCCTATAGTTGTAGGAACTAAATGGGATAACAAGGAATATGGGAAAAGTGAGATAACAGCTATAGATACAGAAGTAGAAACAGGCTTTGGAACTCTTAAAGCAGTTGAAGTTACAACATTAAATACTTTAGATGGAAAAGAAACAGTATTAAAAGAATATTTCGCTAAAAATGTTGGCCTTGTTAAGAGTGTCTATAAAGATGATTTATATGAAGTGAATGTTATTCTTAATGAGATTAATGAAAACAAGATATTTAAATCCACATTAAATTTTTATTATCCAAATGGCAATGCAGATAGGATTTTCCTTTATAAAAAGGAACTAGATTTTAAAACAAATGATATTCCAAGAAAGTTAATTGAAGAGCTTTATAAAGAGTATCCGAATGACGTTGGACCAGTTCTTACTAAAAATTCAAAGATAAACCATCTATACTTAAATAATGATGGTAGAGCTTATATAGATCTCTCAAAAGAATTTGTAAATGAAATGAATGCAGGTTCTGGAGTTGAGGCTATGATACTTCAGTCTCTTGCAAATACAGTTGGAGATTACTTTGGGGTTAGTAAGGTAATGCTAACTATAGAAAATGAACCTTATGAATCAGGTCATATACTTCTTGAAAAGTTTGAAGCAATAGAAGTAAATTATGACGGGATAGTGGATAAAAATTAAATTGAGCTGAAATTAAATAAAGATAAAAATAAAGCCTTTATACAAATTGCATTTATATCAAATGATGATTGATATGTAAAGTATAAAGGCTTTTATTGAGTTGAAAATTTTTAAAAGTTAAACAAACTCTGATAATATCCAAATAAATCTGTAACCATAAGTAGTCCTACTATGATTATAAGTATTCCAGAGACTGTATTAATTACTTTATAGTGTTTTTTTATAAAATCAAAGCTATTTTCAAGTTTATTGAATAGAACTCCTGCTATAAAGAAAGGAAGTCCAAGTCCAAGGGAGAAAATAAACAGTGAAAACATTCCAATTAATAAGGTGCTTGAGCTTGATGCCATTATAAGAGCGGCTCCAAGGAAAGTACCAAGACATGGTGACCAGCCAAAGGAAAAAACTATACCAAATAGTAAAGAACTAAAGAATCCTTTGGTTTCTACTTGTACATTAAGTTTTTTCTCGTAGTTTAAGAACTTGATATTTATTATTTCCATCATATTAAGTCCAAATATGATTATAATAATTCCACCAATTCTTTGAAGTAAAAGTCTGTTTTCATTTAAAACTTTTCCAAGAGTTGTGGCTGTTGCTCCGAGAGTTACAAAAACTATGGTAAATCCTAGAATAAATCCTATTAAATTAACTATAAACGTCTTATCCTTCTTATCGCTTTTACCTGTTAAATACATAAAGTATATAGGAAGCATAGGAAGTATGCATGGTGATACGAAAGCTAGTACTCCTTCTAAAAAAAGAAGTGTAAATTTTACATTTCCCATTATTTCATTGTCTCCAATACTGTATTGATATCTTTTTGACTTGTAAGTCCTATAATAACTCCCCTTGCATAACCTTTTTCATCTATAAAAAAGGTGCTAGGAACGCTTTGTACATTGAATAAACTAAACCCAAGCCCATCATAATCATAAAAAAGATTGAAATCATAATTATTTTCATTTAAAAACTTATCTGCTTTTTCTTTAGTTTCTCTTTGTCCATCAGTTAAGTTAACTGAAAGAAGAACATTGTCATCGCCTTTTTCAAATTCATTATGTAGATTCTGAAGATCTGGCATTTCAGCTTTACAAGGTGGGCACCAAGAAGCCCAAAAGTTTATAACTACAAATTTTCCATAATATTCATTTATAGAAACCTCTTCATCATTAGCGTTTACTAGTTTAAAATCAGGTAAAAGAGTTTTATCTACCTCAATATAGTTTTGAATGCTGTCTAAGCTACTATTACTACTATCTTGATTATCAGAACTAGAAGAATCTTCTTTATCTTTATCTTCAGTTTCTGGTGTTTCAGCTGCTATATCATTACCTGCATTTTCATTATTTAGTTTTTTTGAAAGAAAGAACCCTCCTCCAATAACTACAACAAGTAGAAGTGCCCATATAAGCACACTATTTTTCTTCATAATAACCTCCCCAAATTAAGTAATCTATATCCTTAGTTAATGAATTATATTGTATCATAATAGAAAGTCAATTAGTGGGATTTTATAGAAAGTTCACAATTGAATTGCATACAATGTTATTTAACCTGTTTTAATTAAGATTACATTTATTTATAAATATCTGTATAATAGTAAGGTGCAGTTTAAGTGGAGGGAATTATGAGAAATAGATTTAAAGAAAAAAAATGGATTGTTATTCTTGCAAGTTTTTGTGCAATACTTTGGGGAAGTGCTTTTCCTGTTCTTAAAATAGGTTATATAGAAATGAATATACAAACAGATGATGTATACCACAAAATACTAATTGCTGGTATAAGATTTTTTATTGCAGGACTATTAATTTTAATATACGCGTACTTTGCTTTAGATAAAAAAATTAAACTAAAAACTAAAAATGATTTTTTTAAGGTCAGTCTACTTGGGTTTTTCCAAACAGCCCTTAATTATTTCTTTTTTTACATAGGGGTAGCTAACGTAGCAGCTTCTAAGGCATCTATTATAAATAGTTTATCTAACTTTTTGGTTATTATTATAGCTCATTTTATTTACAAATCAGATAAACTAAATAAAAGTAAAATAATAGGTATAATTTTTGGATTCCTTGGTGTACTTATAGTTAACTTAGGCTCTGGAATTGACTCAACCTTTACCTTTACAGGGGAAGGCTTTATGTTTATATCTGTCTTAACTGCAGTTGCATCTAGCTTTATGGTAAAAGAATTTAGTAGAACTATTCACCCAGCTTTACTTTCTGCCTACCAGCTATTAATTGGATCTTCAATGATGCTTATTGTAGCAACGAGAGGAAATTATCAAAACCTTAGAGTGACACCTCTTGGAATTGGACTTCTTTTATACTCAGCTGCTCTTTCAGC
>LFRM01132147.1_pt6 | contig 13414 bp, 12 predicted proteins | sample 618341 | NCBI WGS metagenome assembly LFRM01 (sample SAMN03654438, study PRJNA283298) | anaerobic digester metagenome | isolation source: pool of bioreactors CSTR01a, CSTR02a, and CSTR03a thermophilic anaerobic... | place: Denmark: Kgs. Lyngby | collected 2014-05-21 | reverse complement strand
TTACAAGAGGCAAAAAAAGCTTTTAATAAAAATGAAGTGCCAGTTGGCGCTGTAATTGTATGCGATGGTAAGATTGTAGCAAAAGCCCACAATTTAAAGGAAGAGCTAAACACTGCAACAGCTCATGCCGAAATTTTAGCGATAAATACAGCGTCTTCAAAACTAAATAATTGGAGACTAGAAGATTGCGTTTTATACGTAACATTAGAGCCCTGTGCCATGTGTGCAAGTGCAATTGTCCAATCTAGAATAAACAAAGTCGTAATAGGGGCCTTAGATAATAAAAATGGNNATGTCCGATGTGTGCAAGCGCAATTGTTCAATCTAGAATAAAAGAAGTGGTAATAGGGGTCTTAGATAATAAAGAAGGTGCTGTTATTACTTCTAAACATATATTTGAAAATAACCATAATCACAAACTATTTGTGAAGACAGGTATTTTAAAAGATGACTGTGAAAAAATTATAAATTTATTTATGTCCCAAAACCGTGGCGCCATTGATTAAAGGCTTGTGTTTGGTATAATTAAGGAGAAGAATCTTATGAATGGACTGCTTTTAATAAACAAAGAAACAGAGATGACATCTCATGATTTAGTTAATATAGTAAGAAGACAATTAAACATGAAAAGAGTTGGACACACCGGCACATTAGACCCTAATGCAACAGGGTTAATGATGATTGCGGTGGGAAAGGCTACTAAACTTGTAAACTACCTACAGACAGATAGCAAAGAGTACATTCTTGAAATGAAACTTGGGGTCTTGACAGATACTTTAGATATCTGGGGTGAAATAATTAAAGAAGAACAATTTAGCAAACCAAGTAAAAAAGAAGTTGAATCTGTATTAGTCAGTTTTTTAGGAAAGCAACAACAAATACCTCCGATGTACTCAGCTATAAAACATGAGGGTAAAAAACTATATGAATTAGCAAGGGCTGGAAAGACAATTGATGTTCCGCCGCGAGAAATAGAAATTTATGAAATAGAGCTATTAGAATATTCAGATACTATAAAAGCGAGGGTGAGTTGTTCTTCCGGAACCTATATAAGAACCTTGTGCTTAGATATAGCTAAAAAATTTAATACAGTAGGAGTTATGACAGCGCTAGTAAGGACAAAAATTGGTGCCTTTACTTTAAGTGAGGCTAACTCGATAGAAGAATTAAAAAACAAGCAATTTAAAATTTTAGAGCCTAAGGATGTTTTAAGTAAATATCCGGTAATCGAATACGATAATTATTCAGATGTAAAAAACGGCAGAAAAATCTTACTAAAAACCAATGAAGACCTCGTTTTGGTCAAAGTTGATGAAGAAATACTAGCTTTTTATGAAAGAGAAGAAGGTAACTTATTTAGATCGAAAAGAGGGTTATGGTAAAAAATGAAGACAATATACTTTGATATTAACAGCCAGTTAGCAAGTGACTTAGGGCCCCTAACAGCTGCAATTGGTTTTTTTGATGGATTACACCAAGGCCACAAGCAATTGGTAGAAAAAACAAAAGAAGAAGCTAAAAATAACGGGCATAAATCGGCAATCATAACATTTTCACCATCACCAGCATCTATCCTTGCAAACAAGCCAGAAGACTTGCTTTCTACAGTATCTGAAAGAAAAAGTTTAATTAAACAAGCTGGAATTGATGTAATGATAGTCTTGAAATTTACAAAGCAATTATCTCAATTAAAACCATTAGAGTTTTATGAAGAAATAATTAAAAAGTTAAATGTAAAACACTTAGTGGCAGGCGAGGATTTTAAGTTTGGCTATCGAGGTAGTGGCAATATTGAAACTTTAAAAGAGATTAAAGGTTTGGGTCTTAGTGTTGTATCAGATTACAAATTAGAAGCGGAACGTGTTTCTTCAACTAGGATCAAGGAAGCGTTAAAAAATGGAGATGTCCTAAGTGCCAATAAAATGTTGGGTTATGAATATGAATTAAACGGCTTTGTAAAACATGGAAGAAAAAAAGGCCGAACAATTGGTTTTCCAACTCTCAACCTTGAAGTTGATGATAGTAAACTAATCCCAAGAGATGGGGTTTACATCGGTATCTCAGAAATAATGGGCAAAAATTACATTTCAACGATTAATATTGGACACAATCCGACAATTAACACTGTTAAGGCAAAGTCTATAGAGTCTTTTGTGCATTTTTACAATAAGGACACCTATGGTCAGCGAGTAAAATTTAGATTAATAAAATTTATAAGAGATGAGCAAAAGTTTGCCGGTGTAAAAGAGTTAATAGAACAAATGGACAAAGACATTGAAGCTAGTAATAACTACTTTGATGAAAATACGAGGGAGTTGCATGACATTGAACCTATTTAATTTAGTAGAAGAAACGGCAACCTTACTCTTAGAAAACCGAGATAAGTATGAAGTTGTAAAAACCAATGTTGTATCCTTGCTAGTTTCCCTTGTGGAAGATAGTGAGTTTTATATTGGTTACACATCAAGAGTAAAGTCAATTGATAGCCTTAAAAGTAAAATAGTTAGAAAAAAATATTATTTAGACTACAGTGATGGACAAGATATCTTAACTAACTTGTCTGATGTAGTAGGTGTTACATTAGAATGTAGATTTAAAGAAGATGAGGTTAGACTTCTATCAAAAATTAAAGAGGGCTTTATTGAAACTTCAGAAAAATTTTCTCAAGCCAAGGCCAACCCGTCAATATATTTAAATTTTAAAACGCCACAGCCACAAAAACAACAAAATGGCTTTGATAGTTATCGAATTGATGGTTACTGCTATAACGAAGGAGTAAAGGTGAATTTTGAACTACAAATTAAGTCACTAATAAATACGTTTTGGTCTGGTATTGAACACGAAGTAATTTATAAAAATAATAATTACTTATTATTTGACAGCTTCTTAAAAGATATGTTGCACTCGATAAAAAGTAACCTAGAAACAATAGACTATCAACTGACTAAAATATATGAACAAATGACGCAAATAGACAGTCAATCAATCGGAATGGATGATAAAAACTTTAAATCTTTCATGGGCAAGTCGATTAATGATTTGTTTTCAGTAAAGCTAAAAGAAACTGTAGACATAGAAGTTAATATTAAAAAAATAAGCGCCTTACTTAGCCAGTATATATATATTGAAGACTTTGTAAGGTCAGAAACGCCACAAATAGTAATGATGGCATATATTGAACAACTTAACCTTTTAGCCCAATCTGATATGGATTTTACAATACCAATTAGTATCAAAGAAGAAATCAACAATGGAGATCCATTTACTAATATATTTGGTCAGTACTGCCTAGATGTCATTAATGTAGATTTTGATTGGCATATTCTTTTTTCAATGTTGTTTATGTTACAAAGTGATGATGTTGTAATTAAGTTTAATAATTTTATTAGGTTTATTAAAGAATTGCTATTTAGTCCAAAATGGTTTACAGAGCAAATAGAGGATTTAAAATTGTATGTAGAAACGGTAGACTTAGACAACGAGTTGTATGAAGTTGTTGCATCTACTTTAATAAAACAAAAAACAATCGAAGTAATATATGAAGAAAACCTTTATGACGTAATGGTTGTAATAAGAAACTCAATAAGTAAATTAAAAATTGAAGCGGAAAACAACTCAGATAATTTTAATCAAGAAAAAGATAAAATACTAAATAACTTAGAAGATAGAATAAACTATATTTTTCAAAATGAAGACTGTTAGTTTGTTATAATGTAATATAGGAGGAATGCCAATGTCATATACAGCTTTATACAGAAAGTACCGCCCATCAACCTTTGATGATATAGCGGGACAGCAGCATATTGTTCAAACACTTACAAATGCGCTTGAGCAAAATAGGCTTGCGCATGCTTACTTATTTACTGGACCAAGTGGAAATGGTAAAACTAGTATCGCAAAATTATTTGCAAAGGCAATTAACTGTGAGTCACCAAATGAAATAATATGTGATCAGTGTTCTAATTGTATAGAAACCAAAAATAACATCCACCCAGATGTAGTAGAAATTGATGCTGCTAGTAATAATGGTGTAGATGAAATAAGAAGTTTAATTGAAAAAGTTAAATACTCACCACTGAAGGGAAAATATAAAATATATATAATCGATGAGGTTCATATGCTTTCACTTGGCGCTTTTAACGCTTTGTTAAAAACTCTTGAAGAGCCACCAGCCCATGTTGTATTTATTTTGGCAACTACAGAACCACACAAAGTAATACCAACAATAATTTCAAGATGTCAAAGGTATGACTTTACAAGAGTCAAAGAAGAAGATATTTATAATAATATAGTGAAAGTTTTAAAAGGTGAAGAAATCAATTATGACAGCGAGGCAATAAAACTAATTAGTACCTTAGCAGATGGAGGAGTTCGTAACAGTCTTAGTATCTTAGAACAAAGTGTTGCCTACTCACCTGAATTAATAACGGTTGGTGATGTTAGAAAGATATATGGAATAGTAACTAAAGAAGAAAAAATTACTATCTTAAACTTTATATTTGACCAACAAATGTTGGAAACTTTAGAAATGTTAGATAAGATTAGTAGCCAAGGTAACGATTTAGAAAGATTTAATATAGATTTAGTTAATATATTAAAAGAAACTGTTATTTATAGTTATGCAAAATCACAATCTTTATTAGAAACACTAGAATTATCAGAGGTAACTCATATATTAGAAAAAGTTAATCCAGATCAATTACTTGCTATGATTGATATCTTAATGGAAATAGATGCAGCTAAAAAAAATATATCCGACTTACTATCATACTTAGAGCTAGGTTTTATTAAAATGATCAGCATTTCAAAAGGTCCAAGACAAAAGACAGAGATTATTAATACTAATGTAATGTCTATTAACCAAGAGCAAAGAGTGATAAAACCTGATATAACGAATAATCAAAGTGAAGCTAATAAAAAATTAAGTGCAGAAGAAGTAAAAGAGAAATTTGATAAGAATTTTAAAAGAGAAGAAGTTATTAAAGACAAGGTTATAGTTGAAGAAGTTAAAGCATCAGAAACACCAAATTTAACAGAAAATTTTAATACTAGTGTAGATATTGAAACAAGTGATGAAACTTTGCTTTCAATGTTAGCTTTTGCAGATAAGCAAAAGAGAATTAATATTCAACCAGAGTGGGAAAATATAATTAATTACTGTAACCAGGTAGATGTAGCTAAGTATGCCCACAAACTTTGTAAAAGTACAATCTTAGCTATTGGAGATAATTATGTTGTAGTTGTTGTAGAACACCAAAGTTTAGCTTCAGATTTAAATAGTCAAATTAATCAACCAGGATTAACAGAGTTTTTAAAAGAGAAACTTAATGAAGAGTTAAGAGTATTTGCAATAACCAAGGAAAAATCTGCTGAATTAGTTGAATTATTTAAAACAAGGGCTATTAATGATGATTTACCTGAAAAAGTTGAAATACAATTAATGAAAAATAAAGTTGAGAAAAAACAAGATGATTTACTCCATAGGGCAAAAGATATATTTGGTGAAGATGGATTTATAGTAGAGGAGTGACAGGATGGTATTTCCGAAGTCTTTAGAACAATTAATAAATAACTTACAAGCACTTCCAAGTGTGGGACAAAAAACAGCCGAAAGATATGGCCTACACTTATTAGATATGGATAAAGAAGAAGTAAAAGAATTAGCGGCATCGATAATAACAGCTAGAAATAATATTGGATATTGTAAAAATTGTGGTAACTTATCTGAAGGAAATTTATGTGCCATCTGTTTAGATGATAATAGAAGTGAAGAAATTATATATGTAGTTGAAAATGTTACAGATGTTATAGCTATGGAAAAAACCGAAAACTTCGATGGACAGTATCATGTTTTAAAAGGATTAATATCTCCATCTAAAGGAATTCTACCAGATGACATTAATATTGAAAGTTTAAAAAAACGATTAGAAAACCCAAATTTAAAAGAAGTAGTAATAGCGACAAACTTAACAATAGAAGGTGATACAACCTCACTTTATCTATCAAAAATAATTGATCAAATTACTAATAATAGAATAGTTGTTTCAAGAATAGCACACGGGCTTCCAGTTGGTGGTCACTTAAACTATGCTGACGATTTAACTATTATAAAAGCCATGGAAGGGCGCATAAAGATATAAAATTAGAGGTGGAATAATGAAATATACAATTGTAACTAGACAAGATGAAAAATCTAATAGTCTTGAACAATACATTCATAGTAAATTAGCAAACAGTCACATGGATAAAGATGATGTAAATCCCAAAATAATTATTGTTATTGGTGGAGATGGAACTTTTTTAATTGCTGCCCACAGATATATCGAAAATATATCTAATATAATTATGGTTGGAATCCACACAGGGACGCTAGGTTTTTTTGCAGATTTCAAATCTGACGAAGTAGATGATCTTATTTATAGTATTTTAAATGAAATACCAGAAATAAGCAGCAAGAGACTTTTAAAAACCAGTGTCTTGTGTCGTAACAATGAAGAAAAACTTTATTACTCAGTAAATGAAATTAGTATTCAAAATGTTATAAAAACTCAAATTTTAAAGGTGTGGATAAATCAAACTTACTTAGAGACATTTAGAGGAACAGGCATTTGTGTATCAACCCAGGCAGGCTCCACAGGCTACAATAGGTCACTAAAAGGGGCTGCTGTTATTGATTCATTAGAGTTAATGCAAATGGCAGAAATTGCCGGTATTCACCATAAGTTATTTCAATCCTTACAAGTCCCACTAATATTAGATAGTGATTCTGAGATTGCTTTTGCTAGTCCATCGTTTGAAGAGGCGAGACTATCTTATGATCATGAAAGTGTTTCAATTAATGATGCAAAACATGTTGTTTGTACATTATCAAATTCGAAAAAAATAAACTTTGCTAGATATAAAACTAATTTAACCTATATTGATAGAATTAAATCCCTATTTTAGTAATATAAAAAGTTGTGAATAGCTTCTGCTTAATCACAACTTTTTATATGAATCAATATTATGAATTAGCTGCCCTTTTTCTGAATTATATCACTCGACATTTTAAATACTACAGATAAAGGAATCATATAAGACCAAAGTGAGGAACCTCCATATGAAATAAAGGGTAAGGTAATACCGGTAATCGGTAAAAGACCGGTTATCATTCCCATGTTTTCAACTTGCTGAAACAATAACATTCCAAGTAAACCAATAACCATAATCTTGTCTCGCATATCATCACTATTAAAAGCAATACTTAATAGTTTTAAATCTAAAACAATAATAAGAATAACTAAAGCACTTGTTCCAATAAAACCAAAATTTTGACCAATTACCGCAAAGATAAAATCATTTTGTGGTTCTGGAAAGAAAACAATTGCTTCACCAAGGGGATGGCCAAACAGTCCAGCAGAGCCAATAGCTAGTAGACCTTGATAAAGTTGGTTACCCCAAGTTCTTATATACTTTTCAGTTTCTAACCATCCATAAAACCTTGATAATCTATACGATGATCCAAAAAGCTCTATTAATAATTGTTGGTTTGTATAAAAAATAAATATAAAACCGGCAAAGGCACTAATTAATAAGCCACCACCGACATAAATCCAGGTCCTTTTTATTCCACTAATAGCTACCATCGCAATAATGCTTATTACTATTATTAAGGGGATTCCGGTATCTGGTTGCAAAACTATTAAAATTAGAGGTGGAACAGCTATTTTTAAAACTTTAAAAAACAATTCAATATCTGATTTATACGTAGATTCAGTTTTTTCGCTATTATGTTTAAAAATTATGTCAGCAGTCATCATAATAAGTACAACCTTCATAAATTCACTAGGTTGAAAGTTACCAATACCTGGAAAAACAAACCAGGCCCGTGTATAGTTGATTTCTTTAACAAAAGGTATAGAAACATACTTATCTAAAATTAATAAAAATAAGGCAAACATTAGTATAATGTAAATATATTTTAAAATTCCATATAAATTATCTTTTCCAAAATAAATCAAAACACTTGCTAAGCCAAAACCACTTACATACCAAATTACTTGTTTAACTACCAGACCACTAACTCTGCTTAATAAGGGGGTGGCTAAATAAATTGAAACAAGACTCAATGTCATAAATAGTAAAAATATAAATAATAAAAACCAATCTACCCTAAACTCTTTCTTTTCATATTTTGGGGATATTTTCATAACATTAACACCATCGGATAATGTTCTATATTTGCATCTAAATATAGATCGCCACTAATTTTAAATCCAAATTTTTCATAAAAAGCGACTGCTTGTACCTGGGCTCCAATATGAATAGTTTCAATCTTATTTGCATCAATTTCTTTTACTGCTTTTTTCATCATAAAAGAAGCAATGCCTTTTTTTCTAAACTCTTTTAAGACAGCTACTCTTCCAATAGTTGCCTCATTGTCTTGATAGTATATTCTACATGTACCAATAAACTTATTGTTACTCTCTACTAAGTAGTGATCAGCCGCAAAATCTCGGCCATCTAATTCTTCATCAACACTAACATTTTGTTCATCCATAAACACTTTTTTTCTAATATATATTACAGCGAAAATTTCCGCTTGATTTTTTGCTTGTATAAATTTCAAAATAACCCTCCTTTAATTGAACGTGTTATACATTAATGGTATCATATTTGAGAGGTGTATGTATGAAAAAATACAAAATAAACTTTGAGACAATTAAGTTTCCACTTATTATCCTACTGCTTGCAGTATTATTAAGAGGATTAAGTAACACCATTTTAAGTGAACCAGTAATTAATTTTATTTCAGAAAATTACTCATGGGTTTTAACAATAAGCTCAATTACAAAGAGTTTTAGTGAACTTGTTATTAAATACCTACCACTTTTGATAATAATTAAAATATTAAGTAAAAAACATAGTAGTGACCGTGTTGTATTAATGTTCATTATCTCCTATTTTTTATTTTTAACAATAACTATGGTCCTTGGCGATAGCGGAATGCCTGCTATTGTATATGACGAACTTTTTGGTATGTCTACATCAGTATCTCAAAGCATTATAGGAAATGGCTCAACAATTTTAAGGCCCTACCGTATGGGCTTTATTGGAGCGATTATAGTAGCTTATGTAGCAGATTTGTCTTTTAAAATTACTAGGTCAAGAACAAGGTATGGACTATTACCTTATATAGACAAAGATGTGCTCGCTCTGATTACAACAATATTACTAACATTAATTGCGGGTGTTGTCTTCACGTTTATTTGGCCGTTATTTATAGGATTTTTATTTAAAGTTTTTAATTGGATTGCTAATGATATAACAAACCCAGTTAGTACCTTTGTTTATGGTTTTTTTGATAGGGTTTTATCACTTGCAGGAATCTCAGAAATAAATAGGGCTACCTTTTGGAATACTTCCTTAGGTGGATCTTGGATGAGTGAAGTTGGTGGGAATTTTGTTGGGGATATACCAATCTGGAATGAACAAATAAAAGCAGGTATTTTTAATAGTGGCTTTGGCAGATTTGTAACACCTTACTACATAATAAATTTATTCGCAATTCCTGGAATAGCGATAGGCATATATAGTTCATTTACTAATAAAAGAGAACGCATTAGCAACTTCAGCCTACTTGTCTTTATAATTATAATCTCAGTATTTACTGATTTGTCTTTGCCAGTTGAAATATTTTTATTAATGATGACACCACTATTATATGGATTCCATATCTTTGTAGTTAGTAGTCTATTTGCAATTTTACAAGGTCTAAAAATATTTATTGGAATACCTATGCAAGAATCAGTTGCAAGTGCTTCTTTGGGTAGTGGTATTGATTTGTTTTCCTATTTTAAAATTATCGAACTTAGACAAAACATTATAGTTATAATTGTAATTGGATTAATTATTGGATTTATATACTTTGCGATGACTAAACTGTACTATAGTTATTTTTCCCTAGGCTTAATTAATAAATTAGATATTGACGTTTTAGTAGAAGAATTTTTAGAAGTTGTGGGTGGAATTGATAATATTGAAAAAATTGACTCAAGTCCTTTAAGAATAGATGTTCAGTTAAAAAGACCACAATTATTTAATTATGAGAAATTAGAAGACTCAAGTATTTCCCGGGTAATAGAAACAAAAACCTCATATGCTTTATACTACGGAACACCAAGTACGATAATGCGTAAGGAAATATTACATTTGAAAGAAATAAGTGAAGTTTAGGTAAAGTTAAAATAACAATCTATATTTAAGTGGTGATAACATGCTTAATGTAGAAAACATTGTTAAATATTATAAAAAAACCAAAGGTGTTGAAAACTTAAATTTTAAACTTAATAGTGGAAAGGCTCTTGGTATAATTGGAATAAATGGTAGTGGTAAAACCACTACTTTTCGTGTTTTGCTTGGTTTACTAAAGGCAGATAGTGGGAAGATGACATTTAACAATAAAGAATTAGCTAAACATCCAGCTACACTTTTAGGGTATTTACCAGAAGAGCGAAGTCTATATAGAGATCTAACCCTTGTAGAACATGTTCTTTTTTTAGGTAAACTTAAAAAGGTTAATGAAGAGGATATATTAAAGAGACTAGATAAGTTATTAGTAGAACTAAAAATATCAAAGTATAAATATACAAAGATTAATAAATTATCAAAGGGTAACCAACAAAAAGTTCAAATTATTTGTGCGCTAATTCATGACCCAGAAATAATCATCTTAGATGAGCCCTTATCAGGACTTGATGTAATAAATGTTGAACTATTAAAAAGACTTATAAATAAACTTAAGTATGACGGTAAGTACATACTTTTATCTAGTCACCAATTTGAACATATTGAAGAGTTTTGTGATGATCTAATTATTTTGAAAAATGGAGATGTACAGTATTATGGAAGTGTTGAAGATTTAATAAATATGTCAAAGCACTATTATCTTATTGTTGATAAAGATATTGGGATAAAATATTTACATAACAATAATATTATTGATAGTAAAATAAGTGGTAATGAAATATTATTGCAATTTGAAAGTAAAGAAATTCTAAACAATATTTTTAGGCAAATCTTAGAAAAAGAGGATTATAAAAACATTTCGATAAAACAACCAAGTATTGAAATGGTAGTAAAGGAAAACTCTTTAATATGAAAGATCTAATCGAGTTTTCAATTAAACGGAGATTTAAAAACAAAGTAACAATAATTCTGCATATTCTAGTTACAGCTATATTATTTTGTTTTGTCTTCAGTGATAAAATAATTGATTTATTATTTGTAGAAAGTCACAAACCCACAAAGATATATTATGATGAAAGTGTTCAAACTTATGAAAATCACTTAAAAGATGAAAGTGATATGTATGTATTTAAACGAGGTGTAAATAAAGATCACATTAATATTAAAAAAACTGATAAGTGGATAGTGGAAAGTCAGTTTGACTTAAATCCGATTGAGGCAAATTATATAAGAATGTTAATTGAAGATGCAGTAGTAAGTAAGTGGTTAAGTGAAATGAGTGAAGATTCAATAGTAACCGTATTAGACAAAATGTACCCTGAAATAGAAGAAGTTTCACTGTCAAAAGTCGGAGTATCGGTTGATAAACAAAATGTGTCAATGTTTATAATTACTGGTATTTACTTTGCGATGCTATCTTTTAGTACTATGATTGCAAATGAAGTGGTTTATGAAAAAACATCAAAAGTTTTAGAATTAATATTAACCTCAGTAAGTACAACAACCCACTACCTTTCAAAGATGATAATAGGTTGGCTAACTATAATTATCCAATTGGCGACAATAATTTTAGAATTAATAATGGTGTTTGTTACACGTAACTACTATGATAAGGGGAGTGGGCTTTTAAAGATGTTAAAGAAGTATCAGCTTATTCATGTAGAAGCTAATACTTTTAGAGATTTTTTAATAGCCTTAGATATTACTAAAAACTTAGTTTTAATATTACTTATCTCTCTTATATATCTTCTCTTAGGAGTAATAATAATTCAGACTATTATGGTTTGTTTATCTAGTTTTATAAAGTCAATTGAAGAATCAAGTGCAATTCAGGCCCCAGTCTATATAGTCTTATTAATAATATACTACTTAGCTCTAGCTTTTAATTCTCCAGCTAGACTAAGTGAAGGACTTGGCTACTATTTTTCAATGACGCCCATATTTTCAATGCTATTTATGCCAATGAGATTACTACTAATTAATGTGTCAACTTATGAAATTCTTTTAGGTATAGTATTAAATATAATGTTTTTACTAATAACAACCTACTATGGAGCTTATATTTATAACATTGGAATCCTTGGTGGTTTAAACTTTAGAATATTTAACCAAAGAAAAAATAAACCTTAACGGTTTATTTTTTTAATTGATCTAATTTATTTGATCTAACAATCTTATTTAATTTTTCGTAATTTTTAGCTAAGGCAGCTTCATAGGTACTGTTACTTTGTGGTTTATAAAAACTTTTGTTTCTAATTGCATTTGGTAGGTATTGAATTTTATGCCATAAGTCTGGACGATCGTATGGATATTTTTTTGCCTCGTCTAAGTTTACCGGAGTATACCTTATATACTCTGGAGTGTCATGAGGATTATTTTTAACATAATCCATAGCTTCACTTATTGCATTGTAGGCACTTTTTGATTTTGGTGATAGGGCTAAGTCAACTACAGCAACGCTTAAGGGTATTTTTGCCTCAGGCATACCAACTCTAATTGCAGCATTAACAGCATCTAAGGTTCTTGCGACAGCTGCAGGGTTTCCTAAACCAATATCTTCATAGGCAATTACAGTTAACCTTCTCGTAATTGACTCTAAGTCTCCAGCAAGTAAAAGCTGGGCTAAGTAATACATGGCAGCATCTACATCAGAGCCACGGATTGATTTTTGTAAGCCACTTAATACGTCATAGTGACCATCACCATCACTGTCCATATTCATAACTGGTTGTTTAGAAACTTCTAAAATATTTTCATTACTTATATTTTCGCCGGTTATAAGGGCTAACTCTAAAATATTTATAGCTGTTCTAAAGTCTCCACCGGCATGTCTGGCAATTGTTTCTATCGCATTTTCTTCAATTTTAATGTGTTTGTACTCATCTCTTAACATAATGTTTTTTAAGGCGTTAATTATATCAGTATTTGATAATGGTTTAATTTCAAATAAATGTGTTCTTGATCTAATTGCTGGATTTATAGAAAAGTATGGGTTTGCAGTAGTTGTTCCAATTACTGTAATTGTCCCATCTTCTAAGTGAGGAAGGAGTAAGTCTTGTTTATCTTTATTTAAACGATGAATCTCCTCAACAATTACAACTAAACCATTGGTCATTTCACCCTCTGCAAAAATCGCAACTAAATCTCTCTTACTTCCAACAACTGCATTAAAAATTCTAAAAGGTAT
>LFRM01366773.1_pt1 | contig 13416 bp, 17 predicted proteins | sample 618341 | NCBI WGS metagenome assembly LFRM01 (sample SAMN03654438, study PRJNA283298) | anaerobic digester metagenome | isolation source: pool of bioreactors CSTR01a, CSTR02a, and CSTR03a thermophilic anaerobic... | place: Denmark: Kgs. Lyngby | collected 2014-05-21 | reverse complement strand
CTTACTGTCTTTCTTGCTTTTTCCTCTCCGTTTTTTACTTTTGATATAATCGGATCAGATTACAAGGGATTACTTTGATTCATTGTTAGTTGAAATGAGGCATATAGATTCTGTTATACCGTCAACAAAGTTCGAACTTTATGGGGAGTCTTTCGATACGCCTGTTATGACGGCAGCCCTTTCACATTTGAACAATATACGGGAAAACGGAATGGTTGAAATGGCCAGGGGAGCCCGTATGGCAAATGCCGTTGCCTGGGCAGGCATGGGTGATGAGGCTGAGCTGGAAGCAATAACGGCTACCGGCGCCCGTACCATAAGTATAATCAAACCATATGAAGATAATGACTATATTTTTAAAAGGATCGAGCACGCGGAACGCTGCGGGGTTTTAGCCGTTGGAATGGATGTTGACCATGCTTTCGGGGCTGATGGCAGGTATGACGTTGTTCTGGGCGAGAAGATGAAGCCTAAGTCACTTTCTGAAATAAAGGAATTTGTAAAGTCCACGAAATTGCCTTTTATTATAAAGGGCGTCCTCAGTGAGCAGGATGCCTGCAAGGCATTGGAAGCCGGGGCAAAGGGAATAGTCGTTTCCCATCATCATGGGATCATGAATTATGCAGTCCCGCCGCTGTATATATTACCAAGGATAGCTAAAGCGATCGATCACAAGATACCTATATTCGTAGACTGTGGTATCATGAGCGGAATGGATGTATTCAAAGCTCTTGCGTTGGGTGCCGATGCGGTTTCTGTCGGAAGAGCCATTATGGAGCCGCTGAAAAAGAACGGTCCAGAGGGAGTAAGAGATCAGATCGTCAAAATGACCGAGGAACTGGCCGGGGTAATGGCAAGGACCTGTTCACCGGACTTAAAGAATATCGACCCGACGGTGATCTGTCACAGGAACGGCTGGTAATACAAATACATCGTATCATATTACAAGTTTCGTTCATCCGTCACGATATGTTCGATCCCCTGACTGGTCCTGCCCAGATATTCCTTCAGGAAACTGGGATACGCCTTGTATTTGTCCAGCTCGTCTATGGGGATCCAGTGCATTTCTTCCTTTACGCCATGTGTGAAACTGTTGCTGCGGAGGTCTTTGGTCCCTCTCGGTTTCATCAGGAAGTAGAAGCATATCTCATGACACTCAAGGCCTTCCAGCGTACCGCTTTTCCCGTTGAAGAAGCATTCGTGTATGATCGCAAGACGGTCAATCTCATACCTTACACCTGTTTCTTCATACACTTCTCTTATAACGGCATCTTCTGCTTTTTCTCCTATATGTACTGCGCCGCCGATGGAATAATAATAGTCTTCAAGTTCATTTCCGGCAAACAATACACAACCGTCTTCAATAATGATCGCAGCGGCACGGTATCTGAACCACTTGTTCTCTTTTGTGAATCCGCAATCATACATCGATGTTTATCACCTCTGGACTGTTTCATGATATCAACACTGCGCGCTCCATGTGGGTCAAGTTGATGAAATTGATATCCGTGGGTCATATTGGGCAGCGTCTGTCATTGGAAATATAACTATATTCGTTCTCCAGCATCTTCAATCCTTCATGTATATCCTGCCCCAGCATCTCCTGGGTTTTGGCAAAATCAAACCTCTCATGGAGCTTATCATGCACCTTAAGGAGAGCCTTCTTTCCATATTTCCTTATAAACATAGCCTGCACCTTGGCAGAAACCGCCCCGTTATTCCCCGGTGTGTAGAAGCCCTTTGTACAGTCTTCCAGTTCAGAACACTCATAGCATCCGTCTATGTTCTTATCGTTGCAGCAAACTGCGTTGGGACATCTCCTGTCCTCAAATAGTGTTGCATAGGAACAGACACTATACTCCGTCCTGCATGATCCGCACCATTCGCCCAGGAAACAGTGATTACAGGAAAGGCCGCAGTATGCTACGGGGTCAACACCCTTGCGGGCATTTTTGCACAATTTGTTCTTAATCCGCCGCATCGCCTCGATATGCATAATCCAATGCCTGCTGAACAGCATCCCAATCAATCCGCGGATATCTTTACTGCACCAGTAATCAATAAGCCAGCGGGCATTCTCATCCGGGCTGATGCAACCGGACTCTGCAAGTCTTTTCTTATCCGCATCCGAAAACCTTAACTTCATCTGCGGGTATTCCAGGGTTGAAAGAATCGAGTTGGCAGAAAGCATAACTTCATTGGCATATTCATATAAAGCCCTGATATTGAGATCCTTTGAAAATTCTGCAATCTCCTGTCCCCGTAACTCATTGCCGGTCGTAATGACAGTCGAGCCGATTTTTTTCTGATAACCGCCGGTCACAAATACCTGCCTGTCACCTGCAATCAAAGTATGCGCTGCAATATCCTCAGCCCGAAAGATGTGCTAGATTGAATAGGAGAGCGTTTTACTGTGGCACCCCTTTGCATTTGCAAAAGGCATCTGGTAAAATGCCATGGCAGGATACCCGTTTACAATCTGCGAAATCTGCTCAAACATCTCCTTTCGAAACTCAATAAGCAGTTCCGTTCCTTCCTTATATGTAGTTTCTTTTCCGAGAAGAACCTGGATTTGCTTATTCTTCTCTGCCCATTCCTTATCCATTGAGCCTGACCCCCCTTGATTTACTCCTGATAATCGTGTTGCTGCCTCTTTAGCGATCGCCTGGTTTATCACTGAGTTCAGGCGAAAGGAAGCAATGAGGTTCATGCGCATTATAGATGCCTACTGCCAGCAAATACGCAAGAGTCGTAGTTGAACCCATGTATTTCATTCCGCGTTTCTTTAAGTCCTTTGAAATCTCGTCAGAAAGCGGAGTGCGGTTTACATAACCCGCAGAAACATCTCTTATGGGCTGTCCGTCAACAAAAGACCACAGGTAATCGCTGAACGAACCGAACTCTTTCTGAATCTCCATAAATACTTTGGCATTCTGCACGGCTGCGGCAATTTTGCCGCGGCTCTTTACGATATCATCATTATGTACTAATCTCTCTATGTCATCATCCGTATATCCAGCTATCTTTTTATAGTCAAATCCGTCAAATGCCCGGCGGAACCCTTCCCTCTTCTTCAGTATGATCACCCACGACAATCCTGCCTGAAATGATTCGAGCACCAGCATTTCAAACAAATAACGATCATCATGCGAAGGTTTCCCCCATTCCTCATCATGGTAGCATTCCGTGGCTGAATCCACCCATGAGCAACGCCTGATGTTCTTCTCTTCCATAAATAATACCCTCCCTGTTTTTTCATTCACAGCAGGAACTGTGATTTGTAGAATAGTTAAAAATATTCTCGTCCTTAAAAACGTTGTGTCCATTATCAATGCTCGATCTCTATCGATGATATATTTATCCGCAGTATGGCAAAATACACTTCATCTTCACCGGTATACTTCTGTTTAAGCATGGGAAATGTATCTCTCATAGCGTTATAAATGTCGATGGCTGTCTCCTCAAAAGAGTCGCCTGTGATCCGGATCCACTTTCGGGTATGCAGGTTGTAACTTGCCAGACTTATGTGCGGATTATTCATTATTTCCGCAAAAACGTTATTTCTACGGTCAGTACCAATATATAAATTTTTCCCGTCACAAATGATCATTCCCATCGGCCGCTGATTTGGCCTGTTTTCATAAGCTGTAGCCAGAAAGAAATATCCGCAGTCCCTGATGAATCTGTAAGCCTCATGCACAGAAGGTAACGGTCTTTCATTCGGGACTTCCTGCCCGCTCTCGTTCAGCAGATAGTCAATACTGCACTCCAAAAGTCTGCTGAGCTTTATCAATTTCTCAGTCTCAGGAAATGCCATATCGATTTCCCAACGGGATACTGACTGGCGTGAAACTTCCAGTATCTCTGCCATTTGCTCCTGTGTGAGGCCCTTTCTTTTTCTTAAGAAAGCTATTTTCTCACCTGTCGTCATTTCTTTCACCTCTGTATTATCAGAATACTTCATTTTATTTCTAATTAAAATGCATTTTAAAGTGCTGATTGCATCATTTAGAGTGCATTTCCTGCCCCGTCTTTACTGATGATAGGCAGGTATGATGTTGCATGCGGCAGCGATCAGATAAATTACTTTAAGCAATTCGCTCAAAATGGTTATTTTCATGAGTTCAAAACAGCGCTCATCTGCCATTCGATGCCCGTGGGCTGCCTTAATAGGATCTTTCTATGTGAATTAATCAAATAGGCAGGATTTATTGATTGCATACTTTATTATTTGCTTTCAGGAATATCGCAAAGGAAACCGGCATATGGAAACTTATAAAGCATAACCGGTGTGCCGAACATATCGACAACCTTTCCATTTGCCGTCCCGTTGATGATCTGCTCTGCACCATCAATAAGGCTTGCGATCAATTCCGGGAAGACCGGGAACGACCCATGTGACGGATATATTGTGTCAAACTCATCGGTATACATGGACAACTTCTTCATACTTTCAACATACAGGGACAGATTTCTGTGTTCTTTAAACATAAAGATGTTACCATCCTGAATGCTATCTCCTGAAATGAGCGCCCTGTTGTTTACATCCAGCACAGCTACGCTGCCGGGGGTATGCCCGGGAATGAAAATGATTTTCAGCGGTCGGTCCCCAAGATCTATGATGTCATTATCTTTTACAGGCAGAATAGTTCCTGCCCCGCCGTGGGCCCGGTAATTATCTTCTTCGTCAGTATGCATATAGAAATAACCAAAACCGCCGTTCCCTGAAATATGGTCCGGGTCGGCATGCGTATTCAGAAGCATTATCGGCAGATTTGTGATACTTTCAGCAATTTGCTTTGCATTAGGTGTATTCATGCCGCTGTCAATGAGCAGCGCCTTTTCTGTTCCGGCAAGTAAGAAAAATCGTACTCATCGATCCGCCAGGAAGTGTCGTTTATTTGAATAATGTCAGCCATAAGTATCCCCTCACCCAAATCCAGTTTTTTAAAAATCGAAAGGCAGGTACATTAACTTCCAATTGACATGTTGCCTCGCAGAAGCAGGCCAATTGATATTATAACACATAGAAACCGGAAATTAACGGACAGATTGTTTGAAAAGGCCATGTTGATTGCAGTAATAATACAGCCACTGTGTCCGGTTTATTTTAAATCGGGCTTCAGCGCCGCCTTCCGGGTAAAGTTTCTTTAGTTCGCAGCCATCATCCTTTACAGCGGCAATAAAGGAAATATAATGCTTTCTGCTCATCTCATGGGCAATCGCAGCATAATACTCATCTTCGCTCTTTTCGATCGTCATGCGGTGTTCATCATCCGGCGTCTCTGCATCCAAAGCAGGAAGCACTATTCCATGACAGCTGATTACGGCTTCGCCGGTCCCGAGGATCACATTTCCGCATATTGGGCATACATGGAATTTCATACGCAGCATATTGAACGCTCTGTTGGTGTTGATAACGTCTTCGCCGGACATCAGTTCAATTACGGAAACGCCAAGTGATTCGGCAAGGGGCTCTATGAGTGAAATATCCGGATATCCACGCCCGGTTTCCCACTTGGATACCGATTTATCGCTGACATTCAGTTTTTCCGCCAGTTGTGACTGCGTCATTTTTCTGTTTTCACGCAAGCGTTTTATCATAGCGCCGGTAACATATTGATTCATATCTCGGTCCCTTCTTTCATATATTCGACTGGTCCATATCGTTCTGCAGGCCCTTTTGAGACTCAGTATCTGTTTTGCGGAACATTTCGCAGGCCTTCCTTACGAATAGATTATAGTTCATACATATAAGGAACACTACCTGCGCTAAGTAGAGATGAAAATATAGTTTCTTTTTCTTCCTGGAACTATACTTCATACTGCTGCAATACGTACCATCAGTTACAATATTGCTTCTTTTGGTTCTTTCCACCTGTACTGCACGGAACTTGCTTTCTGATTGAGTAATGTGTAGATATGGCGCCGAGCAGCAACCCAAACAAAGGTATCAGGACCCATTTCCAGCCTGAATCGTCCCGGTAGGACGAGATATAACAAAGGTAATACGTGTTTCTCCAGGTCAGAAGTCCCGTAATAAGGGTCAAAACAACAGATACGGCATACAGGACTGTGCTGCCTGTCTTCATTTTCCTGACTTCACTTATTTGCTCCCTGGTTTTGCTTCAGGCTGAAATACTCGCTGCGGAGCAGGCTGTACATACATGCGTCAACGATCCCCTGGTTGTTGTAGTCAGCCTGGCGAAGCGTCCCCTCGTATGTTAATCCGCATTTCTTCATTACACTGCCGGAATGAGGATTATTGGGATCGTGCTGGGATTCGATCCTGTTAACACCCACCTCTTCAAACAGGAACGGGATTATTGCACTGAATGCCTCAGTGGTAAGTCCCTGGTGCCACCACTTGCTGCCGATGCAATAGCCGATATGGACTATGTCCAGTTTTTCGTTCATATCCACGACAGCGATGGTTCCGATCGGTTCCCCGATACTCTTCAGTTCGATCGCCCATTGATAGTAGGCAGGGTTTTCATATGATGCGATCCATTCATTTATGACCCTTTCGGTTACAGATATATCCTTGTGGGTCGGCCAGCGGAGATACCTGGTGACGGCTTCATCCGACGTCCAGTTCTTAAATGCAAATTGGATATCATCCCTGGTAAACCTTCGCAAAATCAACCGCTCTGTCTCAATTGTCCTTGTTCCCTTATGGTTCATGACTGCCCCTCCGTAATCATCTTTTTCTTATCCAGGTATTGAATAAGATTGTACGCACCAAACCGGGTAAAATCAAGACTCATATTTCTTCATCTGCATTCGCGTTCCGGTATGTCTCAGGTTGATGGACCTGAGTCTAAAGCACAGTATCGTTCAGCGCTTTCCGCTTTTTCCTCCGGACCCGGTTTATATGCCGTTCAAAATCTCCATTGCGCAGCAGCTCGGCAAGGACAAGCTGCTCAAACACGGGCACCGTACAGGAGTAAAAGCCAAGCCGGCGCTGAAAATCTTCCAGCAGTTTTTCCGGCAGGATCATGTAACCGATACGCATGGACGGGGCAATGGTTTTTGAAAATGTATTGACATAAACCACATTGGAATCGGTCGTTATAGAAAAGAGAGAATCCTCCGGCTTTTTGGAAACCGTCAGTTCAGAATCGTAATTATCCTCAATTATAAAACCGTCTCTTTGCTTTGCCCAGCGAAGGTACTCATGTTTCTTTGATATGCTGGCGGTGACGCCGCTTGGAAAACTGTTGAACGGAGTGACATGCAATATGGTTGCATCTGTCCGCTCCAGCTCTTTTGAAGATATGCCGTCCCGGGTCAGCGAAAGCATATCGCATTGGATGCCCATCGCTTCATAGACTTTCCTGATCTTGTCGTATGATGGCTGTTCAAGCGCAAACTTCCTTCTGTCCCTGAAAAGCTGGGCAATCAGGCCATAAAGGTATTCTGCACCTGATCCCACGATAATCTGCGACGGCTTTACGAGTATCCCGCGGCTTCTTGCCAGGTATGAGCAAATTTCCGTTCTGAGTTCATCGCATCCGCTGTTGGGAGATTTTATAAAGATCCGGTTCCCGTAATTTGCTAATACTTTTCGCATGGTTCTGGCAAAAACCGTAAACGGGAAATCTCCCACGCTGCTGGATTGCGGCTTGATCTCAGGAAACGTGCCGCTCTGCAATACCGTAGTTCCATGAAAGGCCGATTTATGGTAAATGACAAAACAGCCGCTGCGCTGGCGGGTTTCAATATAACCTTCTTCACTCAGCAATGCAATCGCGTGCTCAACAGTGACAACGCTTACACCGGTCTCCTCGGCAATGGTCCGCTTTGAAGGAAGACGGCTTCCATACGGATAAACTTCGGATATGATATCCTGTACGAGTAATTTGTACAGTTGCATATAGGCAGGTACTGATGACCTGGTATCGATATGATAGTTCATCTGGTTATATAAAATTCTCCCGTTCTGGTTATTTTTATAATATCAGTTTTATTGTATTCTTTATTCAGGAATTTGTAAAGATGACATTTGCCTGAAAAAGATATAAAGGAAATTCAAGAAGTTTTTTGTAAATCAGTAAAGGGGATGTGCAAGCATGAAGCAAAACCATAATACCATTGTCAAGCTGACAGTAACCGCCCTGTTCATGGCAATGAATATAGCACTCAGTTCCTTCGGCATGCCGGTTCCCGGGGGGCGCCTGTACCTGAATGACATAGTTATCTGCCTGGCAGCAATCCTGATGGACCCGTTGCAGGCATTTGTAGTAGGCGGTATAGGTGCGTTTATCGGTGATTTCCTTTTCTACCCTGCACCGATGTTTGTCTCCCTTGTTACTCATGGCCTTCAGGCTGTTGTGATTTCATTGTTTTCACACAGATTTCTGAAAAGCAAACCGCGCCTTGCATCAGGAATAGGAGTTGCTGTCGGCGCTGTCATCATGGTAGTCGGGTATTCGCTGGGAAGAGCTTTCATTTACAGTACACCGGAATATGCCTTGCTGAAACTGCCTTTCCAGATACTTCAGGCTGCGGTCGGCGCCGTCGTTGGCATGCTGCTGTGCTGGAAACTCGGGATCCATAAATTGTATGCCAGGATAACAAATTCTGAACAGGCATGATTTATGGCCATCCATTGCAAGTTTATATGCATATCATGGCTCCATTGATGTCTGGACTTATTCTTACAAAGCGGGATTTTGCGCTTTCTATTAAATTTGCGCATCAACTATATCACAGGAGTATTTAAACTCACCAGCTGATCCCCGTTCATCAGGATACCGCCGCTCGCCTTCGCTTTCAAATGAAAGCCCTATTTTCTCCATGACATGAGCCGATTTAAGATTTCTACTGTCACAATGAGCAACCAGTTTTTTTACTTTTAACTCCTTAACTGCAAATGACTTGACTGCAAGTGCAGCTTCAGTTGCAAATCCTTTTCCCCAGTATTTTTTATTAAGGATCCAGCCCAATTCGCCTTCAGTTTTTTCTTTATTTAAATACACGGACACGGCTCCGATGTGTATAGAATTATAAATAATTGCGAATTCGTAAAAAGATGGTTCTTCCTTTTGCCATTCCGCACTGACCCGGGCCAAAAAACTATGTGTTTCTTCCAGTTTTTTGTTGGGCAAATAAAGCATATACTTCGTAGTCTCTGGATCTGACGCATATTCGTGTACTGTCTGTAAATCCATAACATTAAGCGGGCGTAATAGCAATCTTTCGGTTCTTAATTCGATATACATCGTTTATCCCCCTTGTTATCCATACTGCCATTTCAGCTAAGTTTATTTATTCCGAATTTCTCCCAGAATCAGCAGCTTATCTATTCCCATTTTGATATGGACTGCCTGCTTACATTACACATAGCCGCAAGTTCTTCCTGGGTCATTCCGTTTGCTTTCCTCAACTCTGACATTTTCTTAGACAACTTCATAATAAGCGCCTACATACCTTCGTGATACCTTCCGCGATCTGTCTTGCATCCGGTGTATTCATGCCGCTGTCGATAAGCAGTGCCTTCTCTGTCCCGGCCAGTAAGAAAAACCGTACCCCGTTGTCTTCGATACGCCAGGTAGTTTCGTTTATTTGAATGATGTCGGACATATGTATCCCCTCACCTCAGTTTTGGATGTTCTTTATCCGATAGTTGTCTAATTGGTTTTGCAAATGAGAGTTCCTCTCTCAAAAACTAATTTCATATGCATGAAACAAATCTCCCTTTTTGTAATATTCCATATAGATCCTTCTCTTTTCGATATCAACTTCATAGTAGATACCGAGAATATAGCGGCAAACGTGTTCTGGTAAAGTTTTCCCGTCAAAAGGCCAAACATCATCAAAGGTATCCTTTGTCAAAGCCATAAGGCGTTCTTTATCCTTTAACTTTTCCTCTTTTGGCGCTGTTGACTTTTTCATTTCCAATGCAAGTAAATTGTCTTGTTCTATTATTTCACCACGACTATGTATAATAAGATCACAATTTATAGTTATAATTTCTTCCTTAGAATTTTTAATGGTCTTTATCTTCCCATTATTCCGGTTATACTCCACATCTACATAATATTCACGGAAAGTTGATTCGCTGATTTCTTTTTTAAGGTACCACATAAGCGAACCACATAATGTTCTTTCCGAGACCCCATCTAATATTAAACTTTTCTCATTCTTTAAAAAATCACTATTTGCTTTTTTGAAAATGTGAATTAGCTCTTCTCTATAACGACACTCCTTTGAATCCATATCCATCACAACCGTTACCCCCTGTTTTTTTCAATATTACCAGTTAAATTATACCATTTTATAGATAGAATAAAATACTGACGATTGCAAGTGGTAGCACTTCGACAAAATGCTCTTTACTTCGTTTACTCAATAAATTCTTTTATTGCAATTGAGACTGCATCACCATGTCCTGTTATCAGATGCCCTCCCGTTTCAAAGACAGCCGTTTTCGCATTTGTGCGGGCGATGAATTTCTCAGTGTTCTCATATTTTGCCATAGGGTCATCTTTAGCGTGGACTACCAAAACAGGCGCCGTTATTTTTTCAACTTCGTAATCATCAAAGTTGATATCCATGTCTATATTTGTGATCGATTCATCTATTTTTATACCTTTTTTACGAGGCGCTGCCGGAAGCATCGTTTCATACAAAGACTTATCTATCTCAGATGCAAACATGGATTTGAAATCATCACCTACCAGGCTTTTTAAAGATGCATAAGCCTGATCATACCCGCCAAAAATACCGTGAGATATGAGTATCGCTTCACCCGTGCCCTCGTCTATATAACTCATTTTGCCAAAATTACTGCAGGCGGTCTTTATATCATAGTTGTTAAGCCTTTTATATGCATTGTTTATATCGATCCTGTATTGTATGGCTACGGCTGCTGAAAGTATGAGCAATATTCCCAGGATATACACCCACATGCGCTTATACCACCCTTTTTCACTTACATATTTGCTTCACAATAATACGGGCAAATCTGAACAATTTCTTCCATAAAGCCAGCTTATTCGATATCCTGTTTGTTAAATCTTTTTTCTTTTCGCTGTTGCATAATACTGAATGCTTTACCTTATTGCCTGGTTTATAAAGTCGATTACATCGTCCGAGGAAAAGTAATCTTCGTGTGCAATGTCACCGAATATTTTTACTTTGGGATTTTTGAAACTGCGTGAAAGCTTTTCCTGTAAAGAAGCGCTTAGAACTTTATCGCCGTCAGATCCAATGATATAAACCGGACATTCCGCATTTTCAGCATATTCGGCAGTGCGGATGTTATTTGAAATGAATACCTTGACTTGTGCAAAATTCAATCCATAAAATGGATAGGATTAAACAGCAAGCTTTAAAGCTTTATAAACAGCGGTAATATCGACCTTATCTTTACCGCATTGATAAACATAGTCAATAATAGTTTTAAAATTTGAAGCCTTGATATGGTCAATTGCCTCTCCAAGGTTTCCGAAACAATAAATTTTGCAGTACCTGTACCTATAAAACTCAATATAATTATAAGCAAGGTATTGAAGCAGCCAAAAACGCTTAATTGCCTTTAATGAGCGCATTTGATAATGGTCAAAACCTAATCGGTCTTTTAAGTACCTGAAGCTTGTATCAATTTCCCAGCGTTTGCTGTAGTACTCAATAATTGTTTGGGAATCAAGGCTGACATCGGTAGAAAGAAGGTATTTCGGCTCTACAGTTTTGTCAAACTTCTCTTCCCAGATTATAAGTACAACAGCGTTTTCAAGCTTGTTAAGCTTGCCTTCGTACCTGTATAAGTAGTATTTCATACCGTTGACTGTAACAAGGTCAAGGTCTGATTCTTCAATATACTGGACGAATTCGCTAAGCTTTTGCCTGATACCTTGGGGATAGAATACTCTATTGCTCTTTAAAGCACCGATGGTCTGGTATCCAAGTTTAAATGCCTCATAAATAAGCTTTGGCGATGTAAACCAACTATCAATCAGAAAGTATGTCAGGTATTCCTTTGCAAGGCCAAAGTCTTCAAGCATTTTGACAGCGATATCAACTTTGCTGTTAAATTCAATACTCTTTGNNTGTGACCATTCCTGCTTACCTGATGAATGAGAGTAGTTATAACCAAGAGCTTCAATATGTTTGGAATCCTTATCTTTTGCATTGATAGTATCATCAAGGATTGCAAATAATGGCTTTTCTGAGTATCGTACCACCTTCATGATTTGCTCTTTGGCATACTGCTTTCGCTTCCAATTGACATATGCCTCATTCCAAGGCGAGTCATTCAAAAACTTTGTTGAACAACTCCTATCGCCTTGATGTGGCATTGTCCTAACTATGTTGGATACTGTTCTTTTATCAGAACATCCAATAATGCCTGATGTTAGGCTTACCAGGTGTTTTTCCTGGGGTTTGGTCAAATTTATTTTTAAATCACCAAAGTAATTGTAAATATCGTTTTGTTGGTTTAAGATTATTCTATCAGGCATAGATTTTATCCTTTGTAAGTGGTTTCGCAACCTTAACATCGGTAAAATTTGAGCCTGATTTTAATTTGTTAAGTTTTTACAGCAATTTTGCACGAGTCAAGTAATTTATTGAAACAAAAGCGTTTGTGCTGTTCATTTCCATGTCTGTTTCATTGTATTCCTTCTCACTCAGGCATTCTTTTGCTACTCGCAGAGTATCTCTAACCGTAATTAACCACGCATTGTATAGCTGTTTTCGTGTTTTGATTTTATATGTATTGAGAAATGCTTCAAATAGAGTTGTATGTGCAGCAACACCCCCACAAGTTGCAACCCATCCTGATTCATATTGAAAAAGCTTCTTTGCTTCATCAGATGGTTTTTCTTGAATTATGTTCATTGTACGCGTATCGGCTGCAACTATTGAAAAGCCTTTGCCTATAAGTCCCATAGATATTGACATGTTACCCCCATATAGAGAGGATGGGTTCCCACCCTCTGCTAAATAAATACCTCATTGTCCGATTCATTATCTTTTATTAAATCCGGATGCTCAAATGGTTCGATTTCGGAAGCGCGGGCTTCTGCAAGTTCCTGCTGCATCCTTAGCATTTCTGAAAGCATATCATCAAAAGAGTTGGTCTGTGTAGGTTGAACCGGAGCAGCAATATAATCCTCGCCTATTCTTTGCCCAGTTCCAGCGTTTTCCCGGTACAGTTTTGTTGGGTCTGTTTTGTCCGGTTCCCAGGTGAATTTTTCGTACTGTGTGCCGTCGTCAAATGTGCCAACGCCAGTCTGTGGGTTATATGCACCAGTAGCAGATTTAGTTACTTTTCCTGCTTCTCTCAACCGTTTTGTGTAGTCAAATATACTTTCCCCGGGATATCGAGTTATTTTTGCCATGTTATCACACTCCCTTAATATACTCTCGTTTTCTTCACTTATCTTCGTTTTTCGCAGAATTTCACTTCGA
>LFRM01118196.1_pt1 | contig 13416 bp, 9 predicted proteins | sample 618341 | NCBI WGS metagenome assembly LFRM01 (sample SAMN03654438, study PRJNA283298) | anaerobic digester metagenome | isolation source: pool of bioreactors CSTR01a, CSTR02a, and CSTR03a thermophilic anaerobic... | place: Denmark: Kgs. Lyngby | collected 2014-05-21 | reverse complement strand
ACGATCTTCACCGGCTTGAATAGCTCTAAAATCTTGTTACCGGTAGGTTCAAAACTTTTCTTGTCACCCGTAAGCTTCAGAGGTTCGTCTTCTTCTTTCAAGGCCCGGCGGACCCTTCTTTGTAAAATAATATATACCGCCAGCGCCATCAAGATTACATAGCTCATAGCTTCCAATCTTTCATTTTTCCGTAGCCATAAAGGTCCCACATAAAGGGGGTGTTTAACAAATTTGAAACGGTTTTCGATGACGCTCTGTTTTTTGTATTCCCTTAGAATTTCATCGCCACTGTAACCGTGGAAAATATTGCTTATCAGGACAAAACAGCTTAAATGTTCCTTTTCTTGTTCGTAAGCCTTTTCATCCAGCTCACCTACCTGTAGGCTTACTTTGTAAAGACTGTTGTATTCCGGTTTCTCGTCTTTAGTTGGCCGGCCCGGGTTCTTGCGTTTTACTTTTTCCTGGATTTCTTCAACACTGCCGCTTAAAGGATAGAAATCGTTTTTATGGTCTTTGAGAAAACGAAGCAGGGCATCTTTTGCATCGGGCTCGCAGGCAAATTCTAACTTCATCAGTTTTGTAGCGGCTTTTTCGAGTTCAATCCTTTGCTTTTTCAGCCTGGAATCAAGGCCCCGCAGCTTGCGTTTATCCAGATGGTCGGAATGTACAACCAGAAAACGATACTGCCGGCCATAAAGCTCTTTTTTAAATTCCTGGATCTTGTAGGAAGCACTTTTTTTGCCGGGAGATATCTTTCCGATCTCTTCCCAGCTGTCTTTGATAAAAGCTGCCTGTGTAAGCTCAGAAGCCAGGTTAAAAAAGCCCGGTAAATGGGAGATAAACTGCAGCGTGTCTCCCATGGCCCTTAGATTATCCTCCGTAACAAGGGCAGAGTCGGCCACATAGATGATTTTCTTGAGTTCTTCTAAATTGAAATGTTCCGGCAGGTTCTGCAAAAGCTGTTTGTTCCAGGTCTTGTCGTCCAGGTTGCCGTCCAAGGTTTCACCTAAAACGGGGAACCCTTCCTCGGTTACCACCAGCCCTATCTTAAATTGTTTTAAATCCTTACGGTGTTCTTTGTTGTAGCCATAGGTTACATTTAGTCCTTCATCCTGTTCGTAAGCGCCGTACATAAGCCGGGCAGTGGTATCACCGTGCAAAACGCGGCAGTTAATGTCTTCTTTAAGTTGGGCTTTAAGGGCCACTGCAGAGAAAACTTTTTTGGGATTAGCAGCGTATATTTTATCCAAGGTACTTCCCAGGGCGTCATCATTAAAATAATCGGCTTTTACTCCCTTACCGAAGAGAAGCTCTACATCCTGTTCCAGGTAAAAATTTTTTACACGGTAAAGTGGATCTCTTTGGCATAAAATGTTGATAATCAAGGCTTCAACATGCGTTCCGGGGTCTAAAAGGCACTGTTTTTCATCCCAGGAAACCACGTCGTTGATAGTTTCCCGTACCTCTAGCTGCTTGCACATATGGCTAATGATAGGTCCTGGGCCTGTTTCTCTGATATCTAAGCTTTGCATCGCTTACACCTGTTAAATTATTTCTTTAATCATATAACAGGTAAAAGCAAAAGTCTAGGAAATATATGGAAATTATACTAATTTTAGATAATTTTTTTTCATAAAATGCTGTTTTTCTAAATTCGCGAGAATGTTAAATTATAATTTTTTGATTTTAGGGGTGCGAAAGATCAGCTGTATAATGCTATTTGAGGAATAAACAATACCAATGCCATTAGTACTAATATTGTATAAAAAAATGACATTACTCCGCGAAATACCCTGTTACGCAACCATCACCGACGACATTTTTCTATAGCCATGAAGTAGATACGTAAGCGTAAAAACGCCCACCTATATAACAAGGTGGGCTTAGGGATATAAGGTAAGCGAACGGATTTAATCTGATTTCCTTAGGCGTTTCCACGTATCTTATTCTGTGGCAGTTATCCTATACATTTACGCAACATTGCTGAGCCTGTAATTGTAGTAAATAAAGATGGCAGCGGCGAGGGGGATGATAGTCAGTATGAACATAAGCTGGTAGCCCATGCTCGCAGCGATAAAGCCCCAAAACATAGAGCCAACTGCCATCCCTACATCAACGGCCGTCCAATACGTGGCGTTAGCTGCGCCCTTTCTTTCCGGGGGAGCGCGGCGGACGGTAATAATTAAGATGGTAGAATAGATAAACCCGAGGCAAACACCGTACAGGAGACCCGCTATCACCAGGTGCAGAGTTGAGGAGAGGAAAGCCAGGATGACCAGAGCGATAATGGGGGCCACCGTTCCTATCCCAAAGCAGATATTAAAACCCTTACGCCCCGTCTTGTCTACGATATAACCGGACAAAGGCCTGGCGGCCATGGTGGTAATGGCCGAGGCTGTAAAAAAATACCCTGCGGTCTGCAGCCCCAGATCCAGGGCGTATAAGGCGAGGAAGGAGACAACCGCGGTGTAAGAAAACATGATTAGTAATATAACCAGGGACGGCAGGAGGGCTGATTTTTCTAAAAAGACCGGCCTCTCCCCTGCAGGGGGTTTTTCAACTCTCGGATACCGTATAAAAAAAGTCACTATCAGGGTACAGATGATTACCAAAGCAGTAACAGTAAAGAGCGATTGAAAAGAATATTGGGAGATCATCCACAGGGCGATGGGCGGAGAGAGCGCCATGGCAATACTGGTAAACAGGGTGAAATACCCCATCCCCTCCCCCATTCTCTGAGGGGGTACGACATCCAAGGCCACGTTAGTCACCGCTGTATGGCCCACGCCCCAGCCCAGTCCCTGGACAAACCGGAGCAAGATCAACCACCACACGGGAATCATCCAGATAAAAATCAGGGAAGGCAGGAGGAACAATAAAAGGCCGATAACTAAGAACAGCCTGCGGCCGTATTTATCAACGCACCATCCGGTGACCGGCCTGGAAATAATCGCTGCCAGAGTCAGTGAGGTCAAGGCGAGTCCGGCGATCTCTGTTGTCCCTCCAAACTGCTCGATATAAATGGGCAGTGTGGGATTCAAACCGTAGAAAACCATGTACAGAGTTAAGTTTGACAGGCAGATCAGAGCAAAATTCAAAGTTAACAAAGGAATGGCTGGCTGTTGGGTGACTGTTGAGGTTTTTCCCATGTTCTCTTTTCTCCTTTAAAAAGTTTTATTAAAGAGAAATCCCCTGTTGTCCGCAGAGGAAGCCTTTCCTATGACAGCTCCTTCTCCAACGCTTCATAGATACGATAGCCGCCGTCCAGGCTCCGGACATTTTTAAAGCCCCTTTGCATCAAGATTCTTGCCGCCAGGTAAGAGCGCAGGCCTGCGGCGCAGTGCACGACCAGCTCCTGCTCCGGCGAAAGCTCGTTGAGCCTTTGGCGCAGTTGCCCGAGGGGGATATGGGCGGCCCCGGGAATATGCCCCTGCTCGTACTCCTCCGGCTCACGAACGTCCAAAATTTGCACCCCCTCTCCCCTCGAGGAAAGAAGCTCCTGCGCGCTGATGGTCTGCACATCTCCCTGCAGGATATTGCCTGCCACAAAGCCGGCAAAATTGACGGGATCTTTAGCGGAGGAAAATGGCGGGGCATAGGCCAGCTCCAGCGCCTGCAGGTCATAGACGCTTTTACGGGAGCGCAAAGCTGTAGCAATTACGTCGATGCGCTTGTCAACGCCGCTAAAGCCAACCGCCTGCGCCCCGTAGATCTCTCCCCGCGGGCTAAAGAGCAGTTTAAGGGTAAGGGGTTTGCTCCCCGGATAGTAACCGGCGTAGGAGCCGGGATGCACAATACACTGCCTGTACGCAAGACTGGCCTCTTCAAGGCTCCTCTCGTTAGCTCCTGTCGCGGCCACCGCCATTTCAAATACTTTCATGACGGCTGTCCCCTGGGTGCCGCCATATTTTTCGAGACGCCCCGAGATATTGTTGGCTACGATGCGCCCCTGCTTATTGGCAGGACCGGCCANNAGGACCGGCCAAAGGGATAACCGCCGGCCTGCCGGTAACAAAGTCAACCACCTCCACTGCATCACCCATGGCATAAATCTTAGGGTCTGATGTTTGCAGGTATTCGTTCACCCGGATCCCTTTCCCCACTTCCAGCCCGGCCTCACGGGCCAGCTTTACCTCCGGCTTTACCCCTATGGCCAGAACGGCCATATCTGCTTGCAAGCGAGTTTCGTTTTGCAGGACAACCGTCAGGCCTTTGCCCGGCTCCTCTTCAAAAGCGGCCACGCCGCTATTTAAATAGAGGCCCACTCCCTGGGAGCGCAGGTATTGCTGGACAAGGGCGGCCATATCCTTATCAAAAATGGTTAAAAGCTGGGGGGCCAGCTCGACTATGGTCACAGCCATCCCCCGCCTGTGCAGGTTTTCGCACATTTCCAGCCCCACAAATCCCCCGCCCACCACAACAGCCGAGGAGGGCTTGTTTTCGCGGATAAAGTTATAAATCCGGTCCGTATCGGCTACATTGCGCAGGGTAAAGACGGCAGGGTGCTGGACCCCGGACAGAGGCGGTCTAATCGGTTCTGCACCGGGCGAAAGCACCAGATAGTCGTAACTCTCCCAGTATTTTTCTCCGCTTAAACGGTTTAAAACTTCCACGCGTTGGCCGCTGCGGTCTAAAGTTAAAACCTCGCTGTTTGCGCGAATGTCGATATTGTACCAGTTCCGGAAGTTTTGGAGTGTCATTACAAAAAGGTTCTCCCGCTTTTCAATGACCTCTCCTATATAATACGGTAGCCCGCAGTTAGCATAGGAGATATGTTCGCCCCTTTCCAGAAGTACAATCTCCATTTCCTCGTTAAGGCGGCGCAACCGGGCGGCGGTAGTAGCGCCGCCGGCCACTCCACCCACAATTACTACTTTTTTAGTCATCTTTTATCCTCCCTACAATTCGTATATGAGAATTTCGTCTTCCAGGATGATCTCCGCGGCCAAGCGTGCCGCCTTGGCTACCACCGTAGCGCACTTCTCTGCATGGTCCGGGATGTTTAAAAATTCTTCCCTTTGTCCATCATCCGACAAAATAAAGCTGCGCCCAAAAAGGAGCTTATGTATCTGCGGGCATAAAACAGTGCCGTACTCTTTTAAAAAGGCGTCCCTGTAGGCAAGCATTTTACTGCGAAAAAGCTCCTTTTTTTCCAAAGCCCCCTCCGGGGATGACGCTTTGGCCACCAGCGGGATATACTTTATAATCAAAACCGGGAACGCAATCAAATATATACTCCTCTTTCAATCTGCCCTCATCATCCTGGTATAACATATGTCCTGCGCCGAAAAGGGTATCTATGGTTATCTCATTCTTGTAATCGATATAATAAAATTCGTCGCATTTTTCAAAAATACCTGCCAATAAAAAAAAAATCACGAAAGGCAAAATGTGCTGCTGGCTTTGGACATACTATTTTTATGGCTCTTACCCGCCAGGAGGATAGGGCAATGCTGGAGAGCAACCCGAGCGCTTGACGGGTTCTGCCGGGAAAGCTGGGGTGAAAATCATCTCCGTTTTCTTTTATACTTTCCCGGGAGAACCAAGCGGTACACTCTGGCGCAAAGCCCCATTTATTTGCGGAATAAAGTCAACATGGCTGGATAAATCCCTATCGCCTTCTGGGGAAGGATTACTTATTTGCTCACTGTAACTAAGGTCCACCTCCACTCGCAAAACAATCATTATCTAAGAACGGATGGCAAATATAATGCTATTTGAGGGATGAACAATACCAATGCCATTAGTACTAATAGTGCACAAAAAAATGGCATTACTCCGCGAAATACAGTAGACATGGGTACATCACTTGCAACGCCCTTAATTATATTTAGGTTCATACCAATTGGCGGGGAAATCAACCCGGCTTCTATTGATATAACCCCCCAGCACGCAAAACCAGATAGGATCAAGTCCTAACTCAAGAATTATTGGATATAGTATGGGTACAGTTAATATGATCATTGCTATTTCATCCATTATAGCTCCCAATATTATCCATATCTCCTTTTTTTGAGGATATTTAAATTACGGAAAAAAGTCAGTCTTGTTAAAACATTTTAACTAAGTTTAATGCTAATTTCTGTCGCTTAGCTGACATATTAATAACTTTTTTCTAACTTCCCCTAATTAACAAGAATTTCAGGCGAAAGACTGAAATATTATAAGAGGACTTATATACAGACCAGATATTGACCTGTGTTCAGGGGCTATTCTGATTGACAAGCCTATATAATTTAGTGATAATTTAAATTAGTTTTATAAATAATAAAGTTTATAAAACAATTTATATTTAGGGGGTAAGTTCGATGTCGATGGCAGGTGGAGGTAACAAAACTATTGGTACTATAAACCGGAGAAATTTCCTAAAAACCGCGGCGATTGCAGGAGCGGGAATAGCCGCTGCAAGCGCACTTTCCTGGCCCTCCGTAGCCAGCATGGCGGAAAATGACACAGATCAAAAGGGGAAGCCCCAGATAGGGCCGTTTAACCAACTCAAAGTTTGTGGAGAAGAATTGGAAAGGTTTGCTTGGCTTAGAACCTCACCTATTGCCCTAAAAATGCTGAAAAGCGAAAGGGAAATTCCACAAGGTGCAGTCAGACCAAAAAAGGACCGCGGTGAACACCTAGCCCTCTGCCAGGCCCTGGCATTAGCCCGCCGGCAGGGAACAACTCTGGCTATGTTTATTGAGGATCATTGGTGCTTTGAACCAATTATTTCTTTAGGCCTAGTAAAGCCCCCGGATTCCTATTTAGATGGTTCAACTTCCTATCCTACCTTCATAAGAGATAAAGCCGCGGCTGCCCAGAATGCTCAGGAAGCGCCCCGCTTTCCCTACGGTGAATACGAAGGTCTTGTCTGCGGACCATTGAAAAACGTTAATTTCGAGCCTGATATGGTGTTGATTTACTGCAATACCGGGCAGTTGAGATACCTTCTGCTGGCTTTAAGATATAATAAAGGGTACCAAGTAACCTCCACTTTTGATCCCATAGGTTCCTGCTCCATAGCCATTGTACCAACGATAAAAAACAGCGAGTGTCAAATTGTCGTCCCCGACCCGGGTGAATATGAACGGGCCATGACCGGCGAAGACGAAATGATCCTAACCATACCGCGGAAGCTGTTGGATGATTTAATGCTGGGGATCAGGCATCTTGAGGAAACTGTTGGAGGATATAAGAAATTTACCTATGTGGTGCGGCCTGACTTCCCACAGCCACCCTTTTACCAGGAGTATTTCAAAATGTGGGGGCTGGACGCACCAGAATAAAAAATTTATGAAGCTAAAAGATTAAAGACCGTTGGCACTGATAAATATTTAATTCTATAGAAAGATCATGAAAAAGGTCATCTGTCACCAGGGACGGCAGATGACCTCTATTATAGATTTTCTCCTGGACAATAACAGGATATTTTAACCTTGCACATCCTTTGTCCTAAGCGAATAGTTGGCGATAATTCCTTTATAAGGAAAATAGCTCTACAACTAAAAAAATTATCAACACAAATAACTGGGATTTTCTACCCACATTCTTCTGATGTCCTTTTCCGTTAAACCGTTTTCGAGCAAACCACGAATAAATATCTCAATCCCTTCCACCGGGGAGGGATTCCCCATTTGTCCCAGGTCAGAAGATAGTATACAATGTTCTGGCCCCAAGTATTTTATTCCAAAAGCCGTTTCTTTTATTGAACTAGCTAACAAAGGTGGCAGATGATAGTTATAACATTTTTCCAGGAATACCCCTTTTTGTGCCATTTTTTTCTGCACATCCAACGGTACAGCTATAAAGTTTATATCGGGATGAGTTGCAACTATTTTTATGCTTTTATAATCTTGAGCCTCATCCACTATCTTTAAAATCTCATCCAAGCCCAAATGTCCGGTTGCCAGTACAGCATCATATTGTGCTACCAGTTCAATTATCTGCCTGACTTCTGTCTTTATTTTGCCGTCACTATCTACTATAGTTATCCCTTCTCCTTTTCCCTCCAAGGGAAACCCTATTTTTTTTCCTTCAGGTCCGTTAAAAAATGTAAGGTGGTTTCTGGCGCTTACAGTTGGCATCCAAACAAAACGTCCGCCCATCTTAAGTGAAGTCTCCACGGCATCAACGTTAAGCCCTCCTACTGAGAGGTTAAGACAAATTCCACCGTAGACTTTTACTCCAGTAACCTTTTCTGCCAAATAAGCCCTGCCGGTGGTACAACTTTCGTGTGCTTTAATAACAATACCTTTCATACCTGCCTTGCCTGCAAGTTGAGCTAATTCTATGTCATCAAAAGGTCTCTTAATTATACTCGGGGCAGAATGGATATGAGTATCAATACCTCCTTTAAGCATCAGAGCTTTAAGGTCCCTCCTTTATATCTTTTTTATCTTTTAAAAGCAACAACTATACTAAAAGCAAAATTAATAACAAAGAGTTAATAATCTATATGGACGAAAGCCTCCACCCCGGCGCGGTCTGCCGGATTAAACTGCCATTGCGCCAAAAGCTCCTTTGTGACATATTCCAATCTCTTCTGGAGTTGTAAAAGAAACCATTTTCAGTGTCTTGCAAAGTTTTCCACGGGAAGTACGACCGAAACAGCAATGACCCATACCCAGGCTTCTTGAAGTTCATGATATTCTTTATCCTCCTTTTATATCGTTCTCTGTTCTCGAAAATTTCTTAAATACCTCCTTCATAAAGAAGACGTCAATACTTGGTAAAAAGTTTTAATCTTAAGTTGACAACTCTGCATGGTTAAGATTAACATGGATACAAATACCAAAATGGTATTATGCTGGTAACAATACAACTCAGTTGAATAAACGGGGCGTCCAGGGGCAACCAGGGCGCTATTGGCCTGCTCAGCTTGGAGATAAATGGGAGGGATTACTGCTATCAAAAGGGCAATTAACGCTTTGGAAAAAGTATGTCTTAGGATTAGCCAGGGGGCGCCGTCTGAAAAACGATTTTTGAGTGGCTTTATTATGCTGTTGCCGATAGGGATATGGCTTATACCGTTATTCGGTCTGTATGCAGGGGTCTTTACAACCACGGAATCTGCCGCGGTAGGTGTTTTGGCCGCTTTCATAATGGCTGCGTCATGGACTCCGGTATGGGGGCGTTCCATAGCATCGGTAGTAAAAAATTCATTATCACAAACGTTGCATACCACGTCCATGGTGGGATTGATTTTCATAGGCACTGTTATTTTTCATCGTTTTATCAATTTAACAGCTTTACCTGTGACGCTGGCCAATTTCGTAACTGCCCCGACCTTATCCCCCGTAATCATTCTGGTTATCCTTTGCCTGGTTTATGTTCTGCTGGTTTACTTTTTAGAACCGCTAACCGTGATAGTAATCGGTTTACCGTAAAAGTGTTCAGGCATTTCCGGCCCAATATATTTCTAAACATGGAAATATGTTGAAAACTATAGTATAATAAAAAACAGTTGGAACCCTTGGCGGGACCAAATTTAAAAGATAATATAAAAAAATAAAGGAGGATTTTTAGTCATGTTAAAAAAATCGATTATTCTATTGCTTTGTCTGATGCTGGTTATGCCCACAGCGGTCCTGGCGGAGGGTGACCTGCCCGTTTTGGAAAAGCCTGTGAGTTTGACAGTTCGTTACGGCGGGAACAATGACCTGATACTTCGCTTGACTCAACCCAACAGTATAATGGAATACATTAATAGGGAAGATCCCGTTTGGATATTATATGAACTTGACTTCAAGATTAATGACGGTCCCTGGAAATTCAATAAAAACTGGGATGGAGTCATCGTCGAGGAGGGTGTCATTAGCTATTATGAGAACTTATATGACAAAATGAATGTCGTGGGCTTCCATAATAATATTGCCCATGACGAAAGGAATGCCATAGACCTTCCGATATTCCCCTGGAATCTTGGGGTGGAGTCCTTTGACCTGCAAAACAACACCTATTCCTTCCGTTTTCGCTACGTTTACGAATATGAAGCCGAGGATCCCGCTACCGGAGAATGGGGGTACAAGGTTATTACTTCACCCTATTCCGAAATAGCATCAATCGGCAAGAGTCAGGGCGGCGCGATTCCTGACAAGCTGGAGACTCCTTCCAACCTGGCGGGAGAACTGAAAACCCGCGAGAATGGCCAGCCTTATTTTCGTTTCACCTTTAAAATACCGCAAAGCGTAGAGGATGCAAACAAGGTGACTCAGGTGTGGACCAAGCTGGACTGGAAAATCGGCAGCGGAAAATGGGCGACTGAGGTTGCCGGAGTGGAGCCTTTTGAAAAAGTAGACAGGATGCTTACGGATAATTTGGAAGTGGATCCCATTGATGAAGGCGGCTGGGAAGAGGTAGACATCAAGAAAAACACTTACTATTTCCGTGCATATTTTGAATTGCAAAAGCCGGATGGCTCCATCGTGAGATCGCCCTTTTCAAATATAGTAGAAATAGGTACGCCGGCTTTCTACAGCGGTGCGTCCGACTGGGCGAAGCCGGAGCTTCAAAAAGCTTATGACCTGGGACTTATCCCTGCCATATTAAAGGGCGCCGATATGAGCAAGCCGATCACCCGCGAGGAGTTTGCCGAGCTTGCGGTAGTGCTCTATGAAAAGGTTACGGGCAAAAAAAGCACGCCGGTTTCTCACAACCCCTTTACGGATACGACAAATCCGCAAATACTGAAGGCCTATAACCTTGGTATCACCGCGGGAACCTCCCAAACCACCTTTTCGCCGAAGGTTCTAATCAACCGGGAGCAATGTGCAACCATGCTCTTCAAGGCAATTAAAGCCATTCATCCCCAGGGAGATTACAGCGTAGCAGGCGTTAAGGATTTCCCAGACCAGAAGCATATTTCAAGCTGGGCGGTCGAAGCGACAAAATATATGAGTAAAATGGGCATTATTACCGGCGACGCTCAGGGCAATTTTATGCCCAAGGCAACCACACCGGCGCAGGAGGCCGCCGGATACGGCATGGCGGCTAGGGAACAGGCCATAGCTTTATCGCTCAGAACACATGAGAAAATGCCGGAAATTAAAGCCTCCAGCGCGGATAATTCCAATTCCGGCGCCAAAGCGGATGAAACAACTAGCCCCAGCCCCGGCGCCAGTGCCTCTCCCGAGTCAAATCTCGATACACTTATCAGCAAAGCAACGGGTATCGACACGGGTTACTTCGAGGCTCTATCAGAGGTGGCAGGGAACACCATTGAGACGAAGTATTGGAAGAAGGGCAGCATGGTCAAAAAAGTCGCAACAGGAAGCAGCGACAACAAAACGAAAATAGATATTTTCGACATGTCAAAAGGAGTGGCCTATAGCTATTTTGAGGGTTCCACTGAAGCGGTCAAGACTGTATATGCCGTGAGTGACCCGAGCAAGTACATCAACCCTTTTAACATTACCGGAGATTTTACCCTTGGTTCCGTGGAGGAGCCTGTCGAAATAAAAATCACCGGCAATGAAACGGTTGACGGCGTCAGCTGCTCCGTGATCACCATAACTGTAGACGGCAAGGTCTACGCAAAGATATGGATCAGCGAAGACGGCCTAAAACGGCGAAGCGAAACACTTTACTTCGGTCTTCCGATGACAACCTCGTACAAAAACTACAAAATCGGCGGCCCAATCAGCGACAGTGAATTTGAACTCCCGCCGGGGATGAAAGTTGATGAAGATATCACCGTGACCATCACGGAATAAAGCTGAAGCACCGGAGGGAAAACCGGAGTCTCTGCAGAACTCCGGTTCCCGGGTTAATAAATCCGGTGCGCAGTCAAGCGTGAAGTCATAAACCTTAACTGGACTATTTAGGGCTATTGGAAATTCTCCAGTAGCCCTTTTCTTGTGTTGGCAAATTCCCATGCTTGGTAAAGGTTGATGGATGCCCATTTATCGTGCTTTATAGGCATACTCTTTTTTAATAAATTTCCATTTTCCGGTACTTTTATCCGCTACAAAAATATAGACGTCTTGCTGTCGTCTCGGAGGTGACCATTGCCCTCCGGATTGGGACCATACGTCTAATCTAGATGAAAGTGCTTTTTTTTTCCATCAGCTTCAGTCAATGATTCACAAATATTTGTCGTTGACTTAAATTCCTCCAACTCTTTAAGAAACTTATCAGCTTCCCTGCGAACATGGTCGGTAAGCACGGGATCGGGAATTGTACTAAGTACCCTGCATAGGACAACCAATTCATGAGCCAGCAATTTAAAATCGCGCAACTCGATAGTTTTAGCATTAACTTCAAGAATAAACCTTACTGCAGCATTGAAAAACCGGGGATTAGCTTCTGACATTGACTCCAGATCACGTGCAGTTTCTAATAAGTTACGAAAAACCTCCAGTAACTCTTCAGCCTGGGCAAGAAGCGTGCGTTCGGAAGGATCTAGCAGGTGTACCAGAAATTCTATATGTTCCTTCATGATGCGAAGCCAGAATACTGACCTTATCAAGATTGCACGCAATGGGTCTTTATGCGCTGGAGGGTTCACTATAATGTCCAGGAAGTGGATCGCTTCACGGGTAATGTGATCAACAAATAATGGCAGTATTGAAGCTCGCAATTTACACTCCAGCATCATTCTCAAGACACGGCGTTTGAAATCAATCAATGCTTTAACGGCTTTTATGATAGATCTTAATAAGCTATGATCGATTATGGCTGCTCGCTGCACTCTTTCTTCCAGTTCCTTAAACAGTTCAAAGAAATACTGAGCCTCTTCAATTAAGCTTGTTCGATCGCAAGGAAGGCTTAGTCTAATAAAAAGAGCATGTTCTTTCATTATTGTAATCCAGAAGCGAATTTCCTGTAATCGACCATTTTTGATCTCTTCTTTGTTATGGATTATTTCGGGTGAAGATTGAGCATTTGATACTTCATATTGAGCATCTGATACTTCATAAGATTCTTCTTTCGTATTTAACTCTTCGTTCTTTTCCTCCGCCTGCCTTTTCTTTTTTATACTGCTTGCCCTGTTTACCATATAACCTTCTCTATTCATATAAAGACCTCCAATATTCTTTTTCTTATATACTATGTAACGGAAAAAAAATTGTTACAAATACTATAGGAATTTTGACATTTCTAACCTTCTGTTTTCTGCAGAGATGAAATTAGCCCAATACTGCTGCCGTAGTACCGGGCAGAGGTAAAACAGGTAAAAGCAGATTGATGAATCTTGTACTATTGTCAGGGAATGGGAAATGGGGGTTGTAGAAGAGTATCTAAAAAGGCCCTGGAATGTTTCCAGCATCAATTCTTATGTCCATAACAAAATAAAAAAGCTCCTCATGGAGCTACCATTCACTGTTTTTAAACCACATAGACAATTGGAATACCTTTTAGTTTCTTTTCAAGCTGTTCCCTTAAAAACTGTTCGCCCATGGCTTTTACATCTTCCCGATAGCAGTATTT
>LFRM01394982.1_pt1 | contig 13434 bp, 12 predicted proteins | sample 618341 | NCBI WGS metagenome assembly LFRM01 (sample SAMN03654438, study PRJNA283298) | anaerobic digester metagenome | isolation source: pool of bioreactors CSTR01a, CSTR02a, and CSTR03a thermophilic anaerobic... | place: Denmark: Kgs. Lyngby | collected 2014-05-21 | reverse complement strand
AGGAGAGCAATAATGGCAAGAACTATAATAAGATAGGGCTTCATATACTTCATAAGTTTAAGCATGCATGTACCATTCCTTTGTGTGCATTTCAAAATTATTGCTTAAATCATCACCGGTATGAGTACTGCTCATTCAGTTCATCTAAGCTTTTAAAGCTCCGGTATTATGTTTTTAGGCAAAACTATTGTACGCTTGCTACTGATATAGTCTACCAGAAAAATTATTAATTTGTCTTAATAATCAGCAGAAACAGAATAGAAAAACAGGCCTCCTGTCCAACCCCAGACAGAGAGCCGGTACAAGAAGGCCAACAGCGAGTCTGTGAAAATTTAAGGAAGGTAGGAAAAGTCAGGGTTCAGTGAATCTACTGCATCAACGAAGCCATGGCTTCCTTGTCCGGAATCCAGTAGGATGTTCCATCCACCATCACGGATTGGCCAGGTAGTGTGGAAAAATGAACATCCTCTGGTGGCACGGTATTCAGAGCGTCCGAAAGCCATAGAATCTCTCCCATGGTCAGGTCGGTTTCAAAATGCTCCATGGCCAGGATTACCAGCCGGGAAAGGCTTGCTGTATCAGCGGGCAGTCGTGGCTGTGCAGCAATGGCCTTTGCCAGTTCCTCCTGCATGGAGATACACCCGATATCACCATCGGTGTTGAAGTCAATGCCTCCTGCTGCTTCCATTATTTTTTCCATGCCCTCATGGCTTGTCATGATATACCGGTTGATATCTATCCCGGTAAGTTCAGCTACCTCTTTTTCCAACTGAACAATACCTCCCTGCTCCCATGCGGAATTGATCTTTTTATTGAGCCTGTCCGATCCGGTCAAGGTGTCCCGGGGGATACTCAGCACGTGAAGACTTTTCTTGGATATGTTAAAACCCGCCAGCAAGATGGTGTCTGTATTGGCATGAGCAGCATCAAATCCTGCAAAAAGAAAATAATAAACCTCATCGGAAACAGCATCCGGGGAAGGAACCGGGACAGAACCTGGATGGGAATCCAAACCTGTATCAGGGGTTGGCTCAGTATCGGGTACAGGTTTCTCACTAGATTGATTGCCGGACACCAGTGGTTCGGTGCAGGGAGAACCTTTCACAGCTTCATTGCCTTCAACCGGAGCATTTGAATTATGGCTTTTAGCAGGATTGTTTTTCAGGCTTTCAAGGGTGGGGTTGCCTGTTGGAGGTTTGATGGAAAGCACCAGATCCCCCGATAAGGCGACTAGAGTTCCAAGCACTACAATGAGCAATACAAAAACTATCTTACCCAGAAGACTCCTTCTACCCTTTTTCATCATATACCTCCAACCGAAAAGTCTTTTGCTGTTTATGGAGACCATAGCATCCAGATTTCACTGTTAGGATGTTCATTACTGCCATGGTTCATGCACTTTTCAGGATTTTTTCGCAGCGCTTAAAAACATGTTCAGTACTTTCTGAATCAGACTTTATAATAGGTATGGTGTATTATAGAACAGGAGTAAATTTGGTTGCCGACCGGCTTTCCCGGCGGCAGGGTCTGAAAAAAACGGCCGCTGTCCGGTCATTTTTCGTAACCCGCCCTTTTACAGTGATTGTTTATTTTCTTCAGGATTACAGGAGGAATATGTAATGAAAAAAACGCTCATGGTTCTTATGGTTGTAACCCTCATCTCAGCAGGGCTTTCCAATGCCTTGCCAGCTGCTGCATCCACCCTGCCTGAGCCTGAATATGCCCGAAGTATGCAGCGACTGATGGATTTAGGAGTCTTCTCATCTACTGAACCAGATAAGATGGATCTGAAAGAGGCTGTGACCCGGGAGCAGTTGGCGGAGGCTATCATTCTGTTGAATGGTCATGAGGACAAAACCTCACTGTACAGGAATGCGAGTCTTTTTTCCGATGTCTCCCCGTCAAGATGGTCTGCAGGATATGTGGGAGCCGCGGTTAAACTTGGCTATATGCGCGCGAAACCCAACGGTTTGTTCCATCCTGAAGAGAAAGTAACCTTTGCGGAGGTATCGGAGATCTTTGCAGATCTTTTGCGCTACAGCGATTATAGTCTTGTGGGCAGTTATCCTGATAAATATATCAATCTCATGGCCAACCTGGGAATCGTGGATGGTATGGAGTATTCGGCAAAAGCGGCCGTAACCAGAGGCCAGCTTGCTGTCATGATGGACAGGCTGCTTACCACCAAGGTTTTTGGTGATGCCCGGGATTTTGTAGATACCGTCAGCATCTATAAGCGGATGATCATCCTTGAAAACAGCTTCATCAATAAGAACTCTGACGAGAGAAGAATAGTAACAGATTCAGGTGTATACTACCTGGAACCTTCACTTGCCATACCCCAGGCAGGAAAGCAGTATATTGCACGAATCAAGGATGGTCAGATCATCAGGCTTGCTATTGCAGGCCTCAACTACAGGGAAATCTCGGTACAGTATGCCGTATCCGGAAAGATCCTGACCAATGACGGGACAACCGAATACCTGCCGTCAAATGTAACCTGGTATTATCATGCCGCTCCATCCAGCTTTGATATAGTCAATAAAAGCCTGAAAACCAACTCTTCGCTGATTATTGGAACCAAAAATGACGGAACCGGTTATGGTGTACTCTTCGATCCTGTGTATTCGGATCCAAAGGTGATTGACCCGGGTATGACTCCAGGTATGCTTGAAAAACTGTATGGAGGAAAGACCATTGACAGGGAAGGGAAATATATTACCCCCGCACAGATCGAGAGTGAGGATGTGGTCTATGAGGTTACCGATATATGGAATGACAACCCCTATGTGGTCATCTATGCCAACAGTGTATCGGGAGAAGTTACGGCTATACTGCCTAATAAGATTTCGCCCAAATCCATCGAGATAGATGGTGTAAGCCATCCCCTGTCCGATGACTTCCCTATGGAGAAGATCATAGGCCAGGGAGGCCTGCAGGTGGATCAGAATGCCAAGGTACTCCTGGACAGCAATGGCCAGGTGGTCGACATAATCCTGCACGGTGATTCCGATAACAGGGACTTCGTGCTGGTTCTCAATGCCTATGACAGAGAATCGACTGAGATAGAGGATTACGGAAAGAATCTTCATTATGTCTCCCTTCTCCATGCCGACGGCTCGAGGAAGACCTATCTGACCGAAACAAACGAGATCAACCTGAAGGGCAAAATTGCACGTTATGAGATTATAAAGACAGGTAAGAAACATGATGATTACGATACTGTAAAACTCATCGATCTGAAGTATGACAAAGCCAGCGCCTCCCTCATTGACAAGGAGAACCGTATGCTGGACAACTCAACGGTTACCAATGATGTGGTCATCTTCAATATGATAGATAATATTTATGGCACCGACAGCATTGCTTCGGTTCTCAAGTGGTCCGATCTTCCCAATGGCTACCTTCAATCCGGTAAGGTGCTGTATTTGCGAAAGACCGGAGATTTTCAGGATATTGATGTTATCTATTTTAACAATATACTGGATCAGGGAGTGGCTTATGGTCTGGTGACCAGCATCACTTCAACCTTCAGCCCGATGACCGGAACCACCCATAGCGCCACCATCAAGATTAATGGCAACGACTACATATATACATATAAAGAAGAGGGCCATTATGTGGGGCAGGTTTTGAGGGTCAAGTTCAATGGTACCTCCATTACAGGTGTCGATCATGCCGTAACTCCTGCGGTTACGGGGAGCATGGTGGATGCCGTGGATTCTTCAAGGATCAGGGTGAGGGGAGTTACTTATAGCTACAGGAGTGGTATCTCCATTTTGAAATATGACGGCGAGAAATGGACAAAAACCGGTACATCGGAAATTATTAAGGGAGACAACCGCCGGCAAATCTCAATTTATCTGGACAAACCCATCAATTATGGCGGCAAGGTTGTTCTGATCACCATTAGGTAGAACACCAGAAAAACCTGGTATAGCGGGAAAACATAAAAACTGCGGTTCCATCTTTTATTTTGTGAAAGAGGGAGCCGCTTTTTTAACCGATCAAATTCATACTTTATTTTTGCTTTGTGAGCATATGAATAAGGGGGGAGGGGGATATGGGATGAGAGGGTATCAGATCCAAAGGTTCAGGGGTAATGGCTGTGAAATCGGTTTATACATAGGCAAACAGGTGAAAGGCCGGTTCAAATCCATCATAGATCATTTTCTTAAAGCCATGGACAGGGCATATGGTCTGGACTTCAACAGGTTGGGAAAAGAGGCTTTGGCGTGGCTGTCCAGATTGCCGGAGGAATACCAGCTGGAGGTGGAAAGCCTGGCATACGGATCAGCGGTCAAACTCGAAAAGATTGCCCAGTGGTTATACTGTGACCGGTTCATTTCCGGAGGATGCTCAAGCTTTATTGCCTTTGTGGATGGTGTGGCCTGGGTTGGAAGAAACTTTGATCATGCCGGATCCTGCCTCTGGCGAAATATAAATATCATTGAAAAAGAAGCCCGCATACCTGCGGTGATTTTTGGGCAGGAAGGCGCTTTATTCTCACACACGGGTTTTAATTATCGCAAACTCTGGCTTCACTACAACCATCTTCCTGTATGGGATATGCCGGACTCTGATGAGAAAACCATACCGCCATTTGTTTTTATACGGATGGCCCTTGAGAATTGCAACAGCATCAGCGAGGTTGAAAAGCTGTTACAGGTAACCGTCCGGGATGGCGGAATGAATCTGTTTGTAGTTGACGGTAAGAACAACACCCATGCGGTATACGAATGCACCCGCAAAGGCTATATCAAAAGACAGAGCAGCAAACCCTATATTGCAGGTTCCAATCATTATACCGCCACCACGACTCCTAAGGGATTCAAGAATGGCGACCGATCATCTGTCAGCCGTCTGAAACGCATGGAGGATCTTTTGTCAACCATGAGAATGGAAGACCCATATCGTGATTTTATCCGGGTTCTTTCCCATCCGGAGGTGGAACAAAACCTGGGGGCATCTGGAACTGTATACTCAAACCTGGCCTGTCCGTCAAAAAGCTTATACTATTATGCCTGTAACGGGTTTCCGGCTGCCAGCAAAGCAGCATTTGAGGAAGTGATCTTCCCCTGATCCTTATCAGCATTGCTAGCAAAAGTGCAGAGCTATTTCTGGATAACCTGATAGCCCCTCTCCCTGAGCAGTTTGACAATGCCGGTTTCGCCCACCATATGACCTGAGCCGACAACATAAAAGGTGGTTTTCCCTGTTTTCAGGTATTCTTCGGCTTTGTCCGCCATATGTAGATTTCGGTCATCGAACATCTGCTTCTCATATTCCCGATACAATTCTTTCTCCTCAGGGGTCAATGAGGAGTCTTCCTGAAAGATTAGTTCTTCAAAGCTCTCGATATCTCCGGCTATCCAGAAATTGAACATGTCTTCCAGCTCGTTCTTATAGGTATCTATTCCCTCCAGGGTGCTTTTCAAATCCATAATCTGGATCTCGTCAGAAAATCCGCCCATCATATCATACTGAAATTCAACAGATTCAATTTCAATGATTTCCATGCCCCTCTCCCTGGCCAGGCTAATAAAATGAACATCAATACCTTTATCAGCGGAGTAGCCCCATTCTTCCAGATAGAGATTTATGATGTTCTGTGCCAGGATTATGGGCTTGTAAAGGGAGAAATATCTGATGGAAAGGCCTTTCTCCTGAAGCAGGGCATCGGTCTTTTCATAAAGATCTTCAGGTATGTGATCCTTTACGGTGGTGCCATCGGTATACATGACCTTCTCCATGATCTGCAAAAAGTCCGGCCTTTGGGCGACCGTTGTGGGATCGCATTCAACAGCCAGAACATCCGAGCTGTCAAAGGCATTGGTGATGATGGGATTCAGAGGATACATATCATCCTTACCTACATGGATGGAACCTAATAGATACAACTTTCCATCGCCCTCCTTCGCCTCCACCTCCCACATGAAGACCGAGCCTTTATCAGGTTCCTTAACAGGCTCCTGCTGATACACTTTAACGGTGCATCCGTTAAAGATGAGGGAGAGGACGGTAAGAACAAGCAAAAACAGTAATGATCTGCGATTCATAAAAAACCTCCGAAATGTGCTATCCGGAAATATATACAGATTATTTATACTCAGGTCTGTTCTCATTATATCAGGATGGCGGAGAAACGGCTATGGGAGGTCAGAATTAGCATGAATTGACGGCTTAATGTTGACACGTATTTTTTATGAGGATATAATCAGTCTAACAAGGTAATATTTGCATATGGCCAGTATTTATGAGGAGGTTTTTCGAATGTTCTGTACCAATTGTGGGAAAGAAGTTGCCGATGGAGCTTTGTTCTGTACATCCTGCGGCACGAAGATTGATCAAGAGCCTGCTGCTCAACCAGCAACCGAACAGCCGGCGAATGCAGGTGCTCCAGAATCGGTGACCACATCTGCCCCGGATACCCCGCAGACTGCTCCCGTATCGGCGTCGGATACCCCTAAGAAGTTCAATACCGGAATAGTTATAATTGCAGCAGCTGCTGTTCTTGTTGTTGCTCTGGCTTTGCTCCTGTTTAGCGGAGGGGGCGGCTATAAAGACTATAAGGATCTGGTCCAGGCCTATTATGAAGCCATCTATAATGAAGATGTCAATGCCATGATCAAACTGTTCGACAAGGATGCACAAAAAGAGCTTAAAGAGGACAAGGATTATATCAAAGAAGAACTGGAAGAAATGAAGGAAGAGATGAACGATTGGTACGGCAGGGGATGGCAAAGAAAAGTGGAATCGGGTACCAGGGAACGTGAAGAAAGAGGTACATACAGTGTTCGTATAACAGTTGACGGCGAATTCCACGAATATCTGTACATCAAGAGGGATGACAAAGACAGATACTATATTCATGAAGACTATTCTGACTTCTGATTTACTTCGTAATTTATGCCCCACAATGTGGGGCATTTTACTTGCTTTCTCAGCTGAACAAACATGGTTTCGGTATTTATTGGTTGACTTTGCAGATGCATGAGTATACAATTTTAGTAAAATGCTCTTTAGCTGAGCTATTGATTTAAGGAGGACTATAACGATGTCAAACAAAAAAAGACTGGCCGCAGCGATTTCTGTTATTATGGTAGTTGCTTTCGCATTCACCATGACGGGTTGTGGCGGCGGAGGCGCAAGCGGCGTGGTCAACGCATTCTTTGATTCAATTGACAAGCACGATGTGAAGAAGTTTTTAAACTGCTTTGAAGAAGACGTATACGAAGAGATACTGACGTTTATAGATGAAGACTATCTTAAAGACCAGCTTGAGATAATGGATGAGCTGTTCACAGATCAGTTCGGCAAGAACTGGAGGAAGCAGATCAAGGTTGGCAAGGCTGAAGAAATTGACAAGGATGGCAACATTACATATTATGAAGTGGAAGTCACCTTGGACGGCGAAAAAGAGTACATTCAGGTTGTTAAGATCAAGGGCAAGTACTACCTCGACGACGGATCCATGGGCGGATTCTTTTAACAGGTAAAAAGAGCCTCTCGCATAAAAAGCTGCGGGAGGTTTTTTATTTAGGACGCAAGGCCTTTTGGATCTGATTGCACCATAATCTGTTGAAAACCTCGTTCCGGAAGAATAGTGAAAATGCAGGCTTGCACTATGCGATCCGGGCTAAAGGGGGTATGCTCTTATTATTATCGAGGTATTGACACTGCTGATTTTTGGTGATAGAATTAACCAAAATATCAGGCGATGACGGAGAAAAGTAGGTATATTACAGCGTGTCCAGGGAGGGGTAGTCCAGACTGAAAGCACCCTCACGCAAACCATACTGAAGTTCGCTCCCGAGCTCATCAGCTGAAGCAGAAGTGGTAGGCTGATGCGTCTCCTCCGCGTTATTGGAGGAGGGTATCGGATCAGTAATATCCCGTACCTGTAAGAGTGTACTGTTTATGCAGTAAATTTGGGTGGTACCGCGGAAAGCAATAGCCTTTCGTCCCATAGGAGGACGAAGGGCTTTTATATTGCGTATAAGGCCTGGAATCAAGAAGATTCAATTACCGTACAGGATGCTGGTGGAGCATGAAGCATAATTATGGATGGAGGGTTATCAAAATGGCACGCTATTGGAATGCAGAAATTGAAACCATGGACATCGAAGCATTGAAAAAACTTCAGGGAGAAAGACTGAGAGCAACTATTGAAAGGGTCTATAATAATGTCCCCTACTACGCTGAGAGGATGAAGAAAGCAGGGCTGACACCCGATGACATCAGAGGAATAGAAGACTTGAAAAAACTGCCCTTTACTTATAAGGAGGATTTGCGCAACAATTATCCTTTTGGCACTTTTGCAGTTCCCATGGATCAAGTCGTCAGGGTTCACGCTTCGTCAGGGACCACCGGCAAGATGACTGTGGTGGGATATACACAGAAGGATATTGATACCTGGACCGAGTGCATGGCTCGCTCTCTTACCAATGTCGGTGTGACCAATGAGGATGTTGTCCATGTGGCCTACGGATATGGACTGTTTACCGGCGGCCTCGGGCTGCATTATGGAGCAGAGAAGGTGGGAGCGGTAGTGGTGCCCGTTTCAGGGGGTAACACAAAACGTCAGGTTCAGCTCCTGCAGGATTTTAAGGCTACCGTTCTTTGCTGCACACCGTCCTATGCGCTATACATAGCTGATGAAATGGCTGAAATGGGAGTAAAAAAAGAGGATCTGTCCCTCAGGATTGGTATCTTCGGAGCCGAGCCCTGGTCTGATGAAATGAGGCGGCAAATAGAGGAAAAACTGGGTATCAAGGCCTACGATATTTATGGCCTGAGCGAGATTATCGGACCGGGAGTATCCATGGATTGTGAACATCAGAAAGGCCTTCATATCCAGGCAGACCACTTTATTCCTGAGATCATCGATCCGGAAACTGAAGAAGTCCTTCCAGAGGGATCAACAGGAGAATTGGTTTTCACCTGTATTTCCAAGGAAGCCCTTCCTCTGATCCGCTACAGAACCAGGGATCTTTCAATACTGGACTGGCAAAAATGCTCCTGCGGCAGAACAAGTCCCAGAATGCTGAGGGTAACTGGCCGTTCTGATGATATGCTGATCATCAGAGGCGTGAACGTATTTCCTTCTCAGGTGGAGTCTGTTCTGTTAAAATACGCAGAGGTAGAACCCCATTATATGATTGTTGTGGATCGTAAGGACAACCTAGACATCATGGAAATTCAGATAGAAGTGACCAATGGGCTGTTCTCGGACGAGATAAGAAAGCTGGAAGCTCTGGAGAGAACCATAAGGGACGATATCGAATCCACTCTCGGTATCCATGCAAAGGTGCGTCTGGTAGAACATAAGACCATCCAGAGGAGCGAGGGCAAGGCAAAACGGGTTATAGATAAGAGGCAGTTATACAAATAAAAATATAATCAGCATAAATCATTGCATATTCAGCTCCTGTTCCAGAAGGGCATTGAAATCCTCCGGAACAGGAGCTGTTATTTCGACAGTGATACCCGAACCAGGATGCTCAAAGCGCAGGGTGCGTGAATGGAGAGCCTGTCTGTCTATGAGGGATGTCTTTTTCTCCGAGTAAAGCCAATCTCCCAGAAGGGGGTGACCGCATGCCTTGCAATGAACCCGGATCTGATGGGTTCGACCTGTTTCCAGAACAAACCGGACGAGGCTGCTGGTTTTGAAGGAACGAAGGGTCTTGTAGTGGGTAACGCTTTTCTCGCCTAGGGGATGTACCTGCCTTTCTATGATACTGCCGGGTTTTCGCTGAATGGGCAGGTCTATGGTTCCGGATTCAGGAGAGAAATGCCCTTCCACCACACCCCAGTATTCTTTGTAGACATGGTTCTGATTCATAAGGTCGATGACTCTGTCCTGGGCATGGGAGTGCTTTGCAAAGAGAGTTACCCCCGAAGTCCCCCTGTCAAGGCGATTCACAGGCCTTACTTTTTTTATATCAAGCCCATTCTTCAAATAATAAAACTGTACTGCATTGGCCAGCGTGCCCGAGGGATGATTGGCTGAAGGGTGAACAGCGATTCCCGCCGGCTTGTTAACGGCTAAAAACCAGTCATCCTCATAGAGAACATCCAGCCTTAGGTCTTCCGGTACGAGTCCTCCACCTGCCGTTTCCAATAATCTGATGCTTACCTTGTCACCCGGTTTCACCGGATCGATGGTACGGCAGGGGACACCATTGACCAGGATGCCCGATTGATGTTTTAACCTGTTAATCAGGCGTGTGGAAAGTTTAAGATCCTGCTTGAGGATCTTTAATAGTTTAACCTGTCCTTCTCCATCTGGGATGATGTATTCGATCAGCATTATGCTCAGATGCCTCCAATATCAGAAATCTTATGAGGGAGGTGCTTCACCGGTCAATCCGGTTCTCCGTCAGATGTTTACATTTTTCATATAACCATTATAATCAATACATACCCATTTTGAATGCCTTTTCATTCATGATGCAAAATATGGGGGGATGTCTGTAATGGTTATCGGTGTTATGAAGGTTCAGCTGTTTTCCAGTGATCCCCAGTCTTTGAAGGATAAACGCCGGCTGGTTAAAAGCCTGATTGAACGGCTGAAGAATAAGTTTAATATTTCGGTTGCCGAAATCGGTGCCCAGGATTCATGGAACCGCTGTGAAATAGGCATTACCTGTGTATCCAATGAGGCGGCCCACGCCGACAGCATGTTGGCTACGGTGGTAAATTTCATTGAAGGCAACGGATGGCTTGAGATAACCGATTATTACACAGAACTGGTATATGTGGATTAGTAAGGACTTTAACAGGCCGAAAATGGCAAATATCCAAATTTAGCTGGTTCTTTTTTGTAATGATATGATATGATGTTTTCAGGTTATACTACCTTAACGAGGAGAGTGATTGCCATGAAAGCGTGGGTAGACAAGGATGGATGCATATCCTGCGGATTGTGCCCCACCATATGTCCAGAGGTTTTCAGAATGGGGGATGACGACCTGGCAGAAGCCTATGTGGACACTGTTCCTTCAGATTCGGAAGATGCAGCCCGGGAAGCTGCGGACAGCTGTCCTGTCAGTGTCATTCATATCGAGGAGTAATAAAAGTGGCGTTGCAAAACGCCACTTTAACTTTATACATAATGTGACCTGCATATTTTTCTGGCCAGCCCCACCTAAGCTTCCAGAAGATCGTCCACGTTATGGTAGTCGACAATATCAAATCGGGTGGGGATGTGATCGCCGGGCGGGTTCTGCCCGTCAACCAGGTAGTTGTAGAGATAGATGATGGGATCATGCCCCTGTCCGAAGGGATCCTGCCCGATGGCTGCATATATAATGCCGTCCCTGATGGCTTCAAATATCTCTTTGCTATGATCAAAGCAAACCACCCTGATTTTACCCTTCAGGCCGGCTTCAGTGATGGCTCTGGCAGCTCCTGAAGGCCCGCCGCCCGCTACAAAGATGCCGTCCACATCCTTGTTTTTGGCCAAGAATTCCTTCACCTGTGCATAAACGGTTTCAGCGCTGTCATCCACAGGTGTATGCCCGACAATATTCATCTTTTTGTAATTCTTCAACTGATCTTCAAAGCCCTTAGCACGCTGTTCGTGAATACCGGTTCCTACCCCGGTATCCCTACGGGCTACGAGAACATTCCCTCTTCCATTCAGGGCATTATACATAAGCTTAGCTGCTTCAACCCCCTGTTGATATGTATCGGGCCCATAATAGGCAAGTCTCTTAACATCACTGGGGAAATCGTGGTTGAAGCTGATAATCGGGATTCCTTTAGATGCGAGCTTGTTAAAGACAGGGAAGGAATCCACAAAGAAACCAGGGGCAACAAAGGCATCATAGCCCTCTTTGATAAAGCCGTTAAGGGCGTTAATGAAATCACTCTGATCATAGCCTGCCGGCATCCCGCAGTACTCGACATGGACATTCTTGTCTGCCAGCTCCATTTGGGCGTAGAGAACACCCTGACGAACCGATAGCCAGAAGGCGTGATCCATAGGTGCCAGAAATGCTATTTTGAGTTTTCTTGAGCTGTCTTTGTCAACCGGCATGATGGATGTTCTAAACTTTCGGGTCAGGTTCTGGATATTGGTGAGCATATTGTTGAGTTGCTGTGTATTATGCTTGATCTCCTCAAGTTCAGCAAGCTCTTCCTGGGTCACTGCAGCAATCTCCTGTGTCTTCAAGGATATCTCATTGGATGCCGAGTGAAGCGCCTCTCCCCTGGAACTGGTTTCCTTGGTAAAGGTGTTGATCTGATTGATCTCAGTATAGATATCCTTCATACCGTCATTCAAAAGGGTGCTTTGGCTGTTGATGGTGTGGAAGAATTCCTTCACGGTGTTGAAGGTTTCCTTGCTTTCATTAAAGCTGTTTACACTGCGGTTGATACTCTCACTGACAATGCTGCCGCCATTGATTATGTTCTCGACTATGGATTTGATCTTCGCAATACCCTCTTTTGTCTTGGCAGCAAGCTGGTTTATCTCATTGGCTACAACAGTGAATCCCTTACTGAACTCACCGGCCTTTGAAGCCTCAACAGAGGCATTGATTCCCAACAGTTTCAACTGTTCGCTGATCCTTATGATGAACTCACTAACCTCTGTGATTTCCTTGATCTCGGAATTCAGATTCTCAAAAAACTCATGGGTGTTGTTCAGGTTATCCGAAATGGTATTGAGTTGCTCATAAAACTGGTCCATGTGTTCGGTTCCGGACTTTGTGATCTTTACGTTGTCCTCCACATAGTCCTCTATATTGGCGATACTGGCTGAAATAGCCTCAACCCGCATGCTGATTCCTTGGATACCTTCAATGGTCTGATTGACTATTTTCAGTTGTTCCTGAGCCTTTTCAGCCACATAATTGATATTCACCGCAATATGTTCATTGCCCTTATAGCTGCTCTCAAGGCTCTTGGAAAGCTTGTCGATGGAATCTGACAGGACTATAACATTCCCCTTGGTCAGTTCAATAAAGCTGAGCAGATTGGATTTCATATCGTTAAAGGCTCTGGTCAATACAAGGAGCCCCTTGGTTTTGTCCAACCTGATATCACTGATGTTCAATTCCCCCGATGCCAGCATGTTGGCATGGCTGTTTATGAGCTCCAGTGACGAGAAGAACCTTGAAATAATAATCAGTAGAGAAACGGCAGCGATAACGGCAAGGATAAGAATGATATTGAAGAAGTTAAAAGGCTGGACGGCGATGTTTGCCAAAGCTGTTTTGTCAGACAGAAGCGGAATGATGAGTACAGCCAGAAGCAGGACGCAGATGGCTGATGTTATAATTAGGAGCGGTATCTTTGCTTTTATCTGACCCGTTAGTTTTTTCTGAGATTCTCCCCCCATCATGTGAGCCTCCTTATGTTATTCATTGGTCTGTTAACTTAATAATAAAAATGAGACCTGAAACGCCTCTGGTATAATGGAATCGT
>LFRM01070642.1_pt1 | contig 13436 bp, 15 predicted proteins | sample 618341 | NCBI WGS metagenome assembly LFRM01 (sample SAMN03654438, study PRJNA283298) | anaerobic digester metagenome | isolation source: pool of bioreactors CSTR01a, CSTR02a, and CSTR03a thermophilic anaerobic... | place: Denmark: Kgs. Lyngby | collected 2014-05-21 | reverse complement strand
AATACAAGCAAAAATATCGATGCGCTCGGAAGGATTCGAACCTTCGACCTACGGATTCGAAGTCCGGCGCTCTATCCAGCTGAGCTACGAGCGCTTCTCTACCTTCAAGAAAGGGTGGAAGACGGGGCTCGAACCCGCAACAGCCAGAACCACAATCTGGTGCTCTACCATTGAACTACTTCCACCATGGTATGCTGATGCAGCGGTTATTCACCAGTGCGTTTCAACGTTGCTTACTATGCCTTAAACGCATTTCTTTGTCAACAACCCTATGGGAAATTTTGCATTTTTTGGTTGTTTTCAGGCAAAGTATTGCCAGACAATCAGTTGCAATCCTTCCTTGGTAAGAGCTTCTCATGCTCCTGTTGCCACTTTTTACTCTTTTTCATCCTGGTGGACCGCTTGGACGAAGGCTATGTGGTGTTTCCATCTGATGCTCCTCTCTGCAAGCAGGCCGATAAGCTCCTCTTCCACCTCAGGCAGGTCCACTTCAACCTTGAGGCTCTCCCATGCCGGGAGGTACGAGCCGTTCAGCCAACGCCTGATGTCGGCCTTGGTAATGAACCTGTTTTCAAACAAATCCTGTTGCTCCAACTTGACGGAGAAGCCTCTCTTTTCGAAGGCGTTTCTCAGATCCTCCGATTTCCAGTTGGAAAGGGGGTTTCCCTCACCCCCATAGATGCTTTTCTCAGCTTTTCTGAGGGTATCCTGCAGGCTTGGCGGGCAGAAATCCGAAAGTCGGGAACCCTCAGAAGGTACCCCTTCTGCGAAATGCAACACCCCCTGGGAAGAGAGGCGTCCCTTCAGCCGGTCAATCAGGAGGCCTTTCTCGGAAAGTCTGGTAAGGACGTTTCTTCCAATTATCGCTTCGAAAGCCAGCCCGTCTTCCAAGGATGGGAGGACACTCTCCAGAGGCACGTGTAAAATGGTCGGCTTGTCGAGACTTTGAAGCGAGTCTGCATAGTGACTGATGTGCTGCATCTGGGTGGAGGTCTGCACCTGTGCGACCACCAGCCCTTCGGGTGTCTGCCTGTACGCTTCCCAAAGCAACAGGCCGTGCCCAGCGTTACAGACCAGGACCCTGTCGCTTCTCCGCAGGGAAAGGGAGGTGAACAGGGTGGTACGTATCGACTCCAGCATGAGACCCCGCTCGCTGGATGTCCTGCTCAGCCACCGCTGTCTCTCCTTGTCCCCTGGAGAGTAGCTGAGGTTCTCCACAAACGCATCGGCCTCGATGCTCTCCAGCTGCTCCTCCCTGCGCCGATTGACCTCGTTTCTGATGTTTTTCTCGTAACCTTGGTCACTCGGCTGGTAGTATACCCTGCCCTGAAGTGAGGTGGGAAGGTATTGCTGTGCTACCCAGTGATCCTGGAATGCGTGGGGATAGAGGTATCCCTGGCCATGACCGAAGCCCTTGGCATCGCGGTTCCCATCCCTGAGATGGTTGGGCACCTCATCCTGAGCCTCTTGCTCAACTCCCTTGAGGGCGTCAAAAAAAGCCATGGAGGAGTTGCTTTTGGGTGCGGTCGCCAGGTAGAGGGCTGCATGGGTGAGGTGGAACCTCCCTTCGGGAAAGCCAATCCTTTCGAACGCCTGTGCGGCTGACTCCACGACGACTATCGCATTCGGATCGGCCAGCCCCACATCCTCACAGGCACTGATGAGCATCCTTCTGAAGATGAACTTGGGGTCTTCCCCAGCGCTAACCATCCTGGCGAGCCAGTAGAGGGCCGCATCGGGGTCGCTTCCACGCAGGCTTTTTATGAAGGCGCTGATGACATCGAAATGGTAGTCGCCCTCCTTGTCATAGAGCACCGCCTTACGCTGGATGCTCTGCTCGGCAGCATCGCTGCTGATATGGATATGTGTGTTTTCTGGAGGAGGGAAATGATCGACCGAAGTCTCCACTGCAAGCTGCAGGGCATTGAGCAGGGAGCGCGCATCACCGTTTGCGACGTCGATCAGGTGTTCGAGGGCCCCTTCGTCAAAGGTCACTTCAAAAGAGCCGTAGCCGCGCTCCTTGTCTTTCAAGGCTTGGATGGCTATCTGTTTCAAATCTTCTTCGGTCAGGCTTTTCAGTTGGAAAATACGAGACCTGCTCACCAGGGCGGCATTGACTTCAAAGAAGGGATTCTCTGTCGTCGCCCCTATGAGGATGAAGGTGCCGTTCTCCACCCAAGGCAGGAGTGCGTCCTGCTGGCTCTTGTTCCAACGGTGGACCTCATCTATGAATAGGATGGTTCTCTGCTCGAAGAGCTCAAGACGTTTTTTAGCTTCCTCAATCTCGTAGCGCAGCTCCTTTACGCCTGACAGCACGGCATTGAGCGTGCTGAAATGTCTTTTTGTAGTGTTGGCTATAACCCTGGCCAAAGTGGTCTTACCGGTACCCGGCGGACCGTAGAAGATGACAGAGGAGAGCTGGTCGGCCTGTATTGCCCTTCTGAGCAGCCTTCCTTTTCCAATGATGGCGTCCTGGCCTATATACTCATCCAGGATTCTGGGGCGCATGCGGTAGGCCAATGGTTGGTGTCTGTCAGCGCTCTGGGCATTTGCAGCCTCGAAAAGATTCATTGTTGCACCTTTTTATTGAGTATTTCATAGAATGAGCCTGTTCCCTGGAATACGGGCGTCGTCCTCAGGTAGAGCTCCTCACGGGTCAGCTGTTCCAGGTAGGCGGAAAGGAATATCCTGATAAGGTGGTCCGTAGGCTCCGGTCCCAGTCGGGGCAGCATCTCCTCGCCGAGCAGGTTTCTTGAGCGTGACCAGATGGCATACCTGTCGCTGAGCATCTGCCAAGTCTGGGAACTGGCCTTGAGATGTGCTTCGAGCATCACTCGGGCTTCGCCCTCTATCTCAGACTGATGGGTAGTGACCAGCAGGGCTGTCGCACTGCTGTCGCTACTCTGCATGACAGCGAGAGGGTCGGCAATCTGTAAAGCTTCTATGTAAGGTCTGAGCAGCTGGGGCATGGCTATGGTAGCCTGCCTGAAGGCTGCAACCACCTGCCTTGACCAGAGCTCCAGGTGCTCCTCCAGACGGGGTATCTGTTTCTGGTCCAATAAGGGGGAAGATGAGGGAGGTACCAGCATGGTGAGCGTCATCTGGGAGTGCAAGGTGGCCTCGACGCGCTCGCTTGCTGTCTGCACCACCTCCTGCAGGGCCCTACGTATCTCTTCCTCTCTCTCTTCCTTCTGGTTCGGAAGAGTGGCACATCCGCTGAGTATGGTGAGTGTGATGAGTAGGAGTAACAACCTTTTCATGCCTCTGACTATACCATTGCTGCACTCTCTTGCCTAGCTTTCCCGGTTTTTTGGGCAAAGTGATTTGTACAGTTGACTATTGGGTGGAAAATGCAGACATTATTAGGTAACGTAGGAGGTTTGCAAATGGCGCAAAACAAACAGACCGTGCTGAACAATGTTGTGGCACGGGAAAGAAGTATAGTTAAGAGTGTGTATCTTTGGATGTCTGCAGGGCTGGGGGTCACAGGCGTGGTTGCCTTTTTCCTTGCAAGCAACCCATCTCTCATGCGTGCCCTTATCGGCAATGGCATGGGACTTTTGCTGGTCGTCATCGGAGAGTTCGCTTTGGTCTTTTATTTGAGTTCAAGACTTGAACAGATGAGCCAGAGCAGTGCGATAGGGGCATTCCTCGCATATTCCGCCCTTACGGGGGTGATGCTGAGCACTATCTTCACCGTCTATACGGGAGCTTTGATCTACAAGACCTTTTTGACAACGGCCCTGATGTTTGCCGGTATGAGTATCTATGCGATGGGAACAAAACGGGACCTTTCCGGTATGGGCTACTATTTGAGCATGGCGCTCTGGGGCCTGATCATAGCATCGCTGGTAAACTTCCTCTTCCGCTCATCCGGTTTCGATTACATCCTCAGCTTTTTGGGCGTCGGCATCTTCCTGGGTCTCACTGCCTATGACACACAGAGGATCGTAAGGATGAACGACCAGTACGGATCTTCCATGGATGAGGATACCTTCACCAAGATGAGTATCATCGGAGCTCTTTCCCTCTATCTTAACTTTTTGAATATCTTCCTGTTTTTGCTGAGGATATTCGGAAGGTCCAACAACAACTAAACTTCTACGCTGAAGATCGAATGTACGTAATGACGGCTGTCTGCCTGGACAGCCGTTTTTCATGCCTGCATGTTCTCTTTGAAGTGGAGGGGAGAGTCTCGGCTGGGTTGGAAAAAAGTAGGGTTCAGTGATATTTCCCAATTTCACTGATCCCCATATTGCAAGCTTGTCTGTCCGGACCCGCTTATTTTTTAATTGGCAATTACGAGAAGCACCTTTGTCCTGGCCTCTTCCGTCACTGAATAGGTGAAGTTGTAGGCGTTCGAATCTACGACGAACATGTCATCGAATGTTGTAAAGGTAGTTTTCTCAGGTATATAGGCTGTCAGTCTCAAGACTGCTGTCTGATTAGCATTTGCAGCAAACAGTGATGAAGCGGCCATTGCCATGAGAATGAGTAGTGCTATTGTTATTACTAACTTCTTCATTTCCTTGCTTCCTTTGTTGCTTCGTACATAAATAATATGCTGTAGATGTAAGAAGAAGTCAATAGAAATATTAGCTAAGTCATTATATAGTAGAAACTTATAGAATGTCACATGTTAGAAGATGTTGTATGTAACTTATAGCATGTCACATAGTTATACATGTTATATGTTGTTGTTTAAGTTGCCTAAAAAGATGCTTGTGACAGAACAAAAATGCATACTGAGATGCTTGGTTGTGGATTGTATGTTTTTGTGCTTATGGCGAAGAGGCGCAGTGACAGGAGTCATAGAGCTTTTGAAATGGCTGATATGACGTAGGTTGGGAAGGATAAGTTTGTAGAAGTTATGCTTTGTAGGTCACAAGTCCGCGGGAAAGTCCGGCTTTGAGGGCTTCAAAGGAGATCTCCTCAAGCTCAAGATAGCAGGATCGGCATCCGACTTCCTCCAGTCTGTGGGCATCACTGGCGGTGAGTATTGTCTTGTTATAGGTCTCGGCCCTAACAGGAATCCTGATGGCTTCAAGGGCTGAATAGGGAAGGTCGGGCAGAAAGCCAAGGTTGGTGAGGACGCTGTTTGCCGATCGGTCTATATGGGCAGGGATGACCAGGGCGTCACGGCTGAGCGCCTCTTCAACGACGTCGCTGAAGCTGATGCCGCTGGTGCTGATGAGCAGCTTGTCCACCGTTTCGACAATCTCTCCTTCCAGGTTGACCACCAGCTGGTTTCCGAAGAGACGGGGATCGTTCTTGATGGGAGGCAGGAGGAATTCGATGAAGGTGCCGAATTGCATTGCATCTTCAAGTTTTTCAAATAGGGTCAGGACGTGAACCTCTTCTACGGTGGTCACCTCAACGCCAAACATGGCCATGACCGAGCAGAGCTCGCACGCCTGCTTGAAGGCGGGCAGGTTGCGAGCACTGTTGTGGTCGGAGAGGGCGAGTATCCCGATGCCCTGTTCCATAGCCTCTACGGCCAGCAGGGCAGGGGTGAGGTCGTCGCTTCCACATGGGGAGAGACAGGAGTGGTTATGCAGGTCAACCTTTACAAGCATCAACCTTTCCCAAGAGAGTGGCGATCATGCAGCTTGCTTCAAACTGTGTCCCTTCAAAGGTGAAGATCGCCACACACTCTTCCTTGGCCGCCTGCAGCATGTCCGGGGGAGTCGAACGTTTGTTACAGATCACTATGGCCTCGATACCGGCAAGAGAAGCGACAGCCACGGTGTTCTTGTGGGCCTGGATGGTGATGAGCACACTCTCGGATGGTGCATTGCCCATTACATCGCTTAAGAGGTCTCCTGTATATGCATCGGTGATGCTCGCTTCGCCATTTTCCATGGTCTGGGTGACAAAGCCCTCCAAGGTGGCCAAATCCTTTACTTGCATGCTATTTCTCCTCATCGGCTTGCAGCTTGATGCTGCAAACTACGGTCGTTCCATTGAAGTCACTCTCTATCTTAAAATCATCGACAACAGACTTGACGTTGGGCAGCCCCATGCCGGCACCAAATCCCAATGACCTGATCCACTCGCTGGCAGTCGACCAGCCTGCTGTCATCGCTTCCTCGACATTCGGAATTCCCGGCCCGTTGTCCCTGGCTGTAATCTGTATGCTGTCGGGGGTGTACTCGGCGATGAGCTCACCGCCATCGGAGTGGACAACCAGATTCATCTCCAGTTCGTAACTTGTTATGGCTACCCTGCGGATGATGTGCGGAACAACCCCGGCTTTCTTGAGTCGTTTCTTTATCTCGGTGCTGGCAAAGCCGGCATTCTCAAAGTCATTCTTCATGATCGCATAGGTGTGGATCTCCCCATGCATCTCATCGCTCATGCTGGAGGTGCTGGTGCGCTTCTCCAGTTCCTCGATCTCGCGGTTGATCTCAATGAGCAGGGTGCTGGTGATATCCCGGTTTGTTATCATACCGACCAGTTCCTTGTGCTTGTTCAGGACCGGGAATCGGTGGTAGGAGAAGCGGTCAAAGTAGTTTATGGCGAAGGAGACGGGCATGTCGTCCTCCAGCACTATGAGGTTGCGTGTCATGTGGTCCTGGGCCTTCTCATTGATGTAGCCCTTGTCCAAGGCCTGGATGATGTCATCCATACTGACAATGCCGACCAGCCTCTTTCCCATCACGATGGGAAGGCCTGTTATCTGCTTTTCACGCATGATGTACTGGATTTCCCGCAGGGAAGTCTCCTTGGTGGCAGTTACCACGTCGGTGGTCATGACGTCCTTTACCTTGAGGCGGTAGATCAGCTCCAATATGACATTGGGAGAAGTGTCTGTGTTGATGGGAATCTCTTGCATATGCCAAGTATACATGAGGAAAGAGTTATTGCAAAGGATTCTTGTGAGGAGGGTGTATGATGCCTGCTGGGATATTGCCAGGGGGTGTTTTTGAAAAGTTCTGCCAAAACATAGTGCCCCCTGCCGATATTTTTGGTATCATTGGGGTATATGAAAGATGTTTTGAAGTTGCAGGTGGTCCATGAGGATCCCTCTTTTCTTGTGGTGGACAAGCAGGCAACCTTGCCGACTGTCCCTTTGAAGGACAATCCTGGAGGCAAGCAGACCTTGCTCTCTCTTATAAGCGAACACTATCCCGAAGTCCTTGAAATCTCAGGTAAGAATACTTGGGAAGGAGGGGTGCTTCACCGCCTGGATACTGCGACCAGTGGCCTGGTCGTAGTAGCTCGGACAAAAGAGGCATATTCTTTTTTGCGTACCATCCAGAAAGCTGACTTGTTCTGGAAGGAGTATAAGGCCCAGAGCAGCGTATACAAACCCGATTCCCTCACCGGATTTCCCGCTTACCCTTATGATGACCCTTTCTTGGCCAAGGGCAAGGAAGTCTTCATAGGCAGCCTGTTTCGAAGATACGGCGAGCATCATAGGGAGGTCCGGCCGGTCAACGCTGCCAGCCCCAAGCACCTTCTGGACAAGACTTCAGGTATTTGGTATCTGACCAAGGTCTGTTATGCCGGCAGTCTGGATAACGGCGCCAAGCAGTTTACCTGCAGGCTTTCCTCAGGTTTCCACCATCAGGTAAGGGCACACCTTGCATGGAGTGGTTGGCCGCTCGATGGGGACACTGTCTATCATGGATTGGACAAGCCCAACCTAGCCCTACGTTGCGTCGCTGTGCAGATCTTGCACCCGGTTACGCAAGAACAACTCGAAATCAGAGTCGATCAATAAGATAAGGAGTCAGAAATATGGCAGATCAGAGAGAACAGAAGCTTGCAAAGCTTCTGGTTGAGTATTCGGTAGCCCTAGAGAAAGGGGAGTCTTGCTTGATCAACGCGGTTGACATCCCGACCTCCATGACTGAGGCCCTCATTGCAGCAGTCTATGAGGTGGGGGCATACCCCTTGGTGAATGTCTGGAATCAGAGGCTTGAAAGGGCCATGCTCCAGAGCGCAAGCCCCTCTTCCCTTGAGAAATGGGCGGATGTAGACACCTATCGGATGAAGCAGGCCGATGCCTTCATCGGTATCCGCGGCATAGCAAATGTCAGGGAACTCGCATCCATTCCCGAACAATCAAATTTGTATGGGAAACTGTACAACACTCCTGTCCATATGAAGACCCGCCTTCCCCACACCAAGTGGGTGGTCCTGCGCTATCCGACCGAAGTCATGGCAATGCAGGCAAACAAGGGGACACTTGAGTTTGAGGATTTCTTCTACGACGTGTGCACGGGTGTCGACTACCAGAAGATGGCCGGTGTGATGGATGAGGCCAAGGAATATCTCGATACTGTGGACAAGGTTCACATCAAGGCCCCTGGAACGGACTTGCACTTCTCCATAAAGGGAATGGGATTCATCCCCTGTGCAGGAAAAATGAATATCCCCGATGGGGAGATATACTCCTGTCCTGTCAAGGATTCCGTCAACGGGACGATTGCGTACAACTGTGACAGCACGTACCATGGGCATCAGTTCAAGGATGTCCGCTTTGTCTTCAGGGACGGCAAGATTGTCGAGGCGTACAGTGACGATGATGCATTGATAAACGAAATACTCAATGTCGATGAAGGGGCCCGCTACATAGGGGAGTTTGCCCTGGGATGCAATCCCGGAGTGCTCCATCCCATGGACAACACCCTCTTCGATGAGAAGATTGCAGGTTCAATCCACTTCACTCCGGGAAATGCCTATGAGGATTGTGACAATGGCAACCGCTCTTCCGTACACTGGGACCTGGTGCAGATCCAGCGCCCCGAATACGGAGGGGGTGAGATGTATTTCGATGGGGAGCTGGTCAGAAAGGACGGGGTCTTCATCCATCCCAAGCTCAAGGGTCTGAACTTTGATGCTTGAACTGCGCTGAAGGTCCAGATCAATACGGTCTGGACCGGCAAAACAAAAAAACAAAAAAATAAAGGCGATGAGGGACATGCTCCCCATCGCCTTTGTATCATCATCTCATCATCGCTCCACGTTGAATGTTATGGTCCTGTTGTTCCAGATGATGATCCGGCTTTCCAGATGTGCCTGGACTGCCCTTGAGAGCACCCTGCGCTCCACATCCTTTCCTACATCCCTAAGGCCCCGGGGAGAGAGCTCATGGTTCACCCTCACCACATCCTGCTCGATGATCGGACCTTGATCGAGGTCTTCGCTTGCATAATGGGCTGTAGCGCCGATCATCTTCACCCCCCGCTCATATGCCCTGCGGTAGGGGTTGGCACCCTGGAAAGCCGGAAGGAACCCATGGTGGATGTTTATGATCCTTCCCTGCCACGCATTGGTGAATTCGGGTGTGAGAATCTGCATATAACGTGCCAGTACAACCAGATCGATGTCAAATCGCTTGAGCAGGGAGCGGATCTTCCCTTCCTGGTCCTCTTTGGTCGCCGGTGTTACGGGAAGATGGTAGAAAGGGATCCTGAACTGGTTGGCAACCATCTCAAGGTCGGGGTGATTGCTGATGATCAGGGATATCTCACACTTCAGCTCGCCTTCGTCCTTGCGGGTTATCAGGTCATAGAGGCAGTGGCTGGTCTTGCTTACCATGATGGCCACCCTTGCAAGGTAGTCGCTGTAGTGGCACTCCCAAGTGAGGTTATACTCGCGGGCAAAGAGGGTGAAGCTCTCCTCCAGCTCCTTGCGTGTTGTCATGAGGTCCTGCATGTCCAGTTCGATGCGCATGAAGTAACGCCCTTCGACATTGTCGGTATGTTGCTGGCAATGGAGGATGTTATACCCTTTGTTATAGAACCAATTGGTCGTCGCCGCCAAGATTCCCTTGCGGTCTTCGCACTGTATGAGAAAAATGATCTTCTTTGTTTCTGCCATGGTCAAGCCTTTTTAGAATGTGGATATTTCAGCGTTGTCCGCCTCGTCTCCCGATACAATTTCAACTCGGCTTTTGGCCTCTGAAAGTGTTTTCTCCAATTTTTTGGACAAAAGCATTCCCTCTTCGAACAAAGCAAGGCTCTCTTCAAGGCTTGTCTCGGAAGCATTGAGCTTCTGTGCAATTTCCTCGATTCTGGATACATCCGTTTCAAAACTCATGATCTACTCCTCTATGAGGGCCTTACGGCTTCCATCGATGAATGTCAGTTTGATATGTTCCCCGACCTTGGCTTCTTCTCTGTTGTGAAGGGCTTTTCCCTCTGAATCAAAGACGAGCGTGTAGCCTCGCGCCAGTATAGCAAGGGGAGAGAGGGCTTGCAACTCTCTGGTTGCCATCAGGACCCTCTGGGTGTTCTTTTCAATTTTTTCCTTGTAGGCCTGGCTCATGCTCTGGCTAGCATTGGCCAGAAGGTACTCATATCTTTCCATCCGATGGGCCATGCTTCTTTGCATGGCCTCCGTACTTGGAATGCGGTGTTCCAACAACTGAAGACGGTGTGCCATCCCCTTATGTATGGCAACCCTTGTAGTCTCCACTCTCTGGCGGAGGTCCAGGATGCCCTGGCTGACAAGTTCCGCGGCAGCTGAAGGGGTAGGGGCCCGCAGGTCAGCGACAAAGTCAGAAAGGGCCCAGTCGATCTCATGCCCCACTGCGCTGATGACTGGGATTTCAGACTCGTAGATCGCCTGGATGACCGCGTCTTCACTGAAAGGCAGGAGATCCTCCAAGGATCCTCCGCCACGGCCCACTATAAGCACATCACACAGCAGAAGGAGGTTTGCCTGCCTGATCCTGGCGGCGATGGTAGCGGCTGCGGCGGTTCCCTGGACTGTGGCGGGAAGTATGAGGATGTCCAGCGAGGGCGCCCGTCGGGAGAGAATCTGCAGTATGTCCTGCAAGGCGGCACTTGTCGCGCTTGTTACAACGCCTACGCGGGTGGGCCTGACGGGTATCCCTTTCTTGCGTTCAGGGGCAAAATACCCGAGGGCATCATACTCACGCTTGCGCTTTTCAAGCATGGCGAGGATATCACCGGTGCCGCTCTTTTCCATGGTGTCGCACTTCAGCTGGTAGGTCCCTCGCGCAGCATAGACATCGAGTGATCCTGTGACCACTACCTTGTCCCCTTCCTGCGGCTTGAAGTTTACCCTCCAAGCCGTGCTCTTGAACATGATGGCTGAAAGGGATGATGTGCTGTCCTTGAGGGTGAAGAACCAGTGTCCGCTTGAAGCGGGGCGGAAGTTGGATATCTCACCGCTGACCCGGATGCCGTAAAACCCCTCTTCAAGGGTTCTCTTGATCAGGGAGGTGAGTTCTGAGACTGAGAGCTCTGTCTGGAGGAGGAGGGAGTCGTTAGACATCGGCTCCCTCTCTCTTGGCTGTATGTTTTTTCATGCTTCGTATTTGACTGAGGATTCCAAGGATTGAGAGTATCAATGCCCATGCAAGGAAAATCCAGAGGTCCAGATACCAGAATCGAGCGAGCAGGTAGCTGATGAGCAACGCTCCTGCTACGGAGTTCTCAAAAGCCATGTAGGAGGCGAAGTCCCTCATGCAGAAAATGAGGATCAGGATCAGCAGTATTCCCGAAACCAGAAGGTTGAGGGTAAGGGGCAAGAATTCCAAGAGCAAGATGAAGATGAAGAGAGCCATGCTGACGGCGGCGAACAGGGCAACCACCTTCCCTGTGACAAGGCCGCTTTTTCTGGACAGGGCGAAGAGGAGCAACCCGCCTATGGCTATGCTGGCCAAGGCTATGATGCTGAAGAGGTAGTCATCCCCTTTGATGAGATGGTCCAGCAGAGCCTTGATGGTGTTCTTTGAGGCAAGGGAAGCGATGAGGGTCTCGGGCTGCATGATCAGAAAGGCCAGAGCCAGGCTGACCATGGCTCCGGAAAGCACGCTACGCAGAGGTACGAGGTATTTTCTTGCTACGTTACCATAGAAACAGAGGAAAAATCCTGCGAGCAGCCCCACTATCATAATTGGGGCGCCCAGTGTGGGTAGGTTTGTATGCATGAGCCTATTCCTTTTTAGGGGAGAAAAAAAAGAGACAGCCATAATTGCTGCCTCTTAATCCAAAGTTGTTTTCTTACTCCTGGATGATAGCTGCGGTTGGGCAGACATCAGCGCAAGCGCCGCAATCGATGCAGGTATCCGCATCGATTACATAGATGTCGCCTTCGGAGATAGCGTCCGTTGGGCACTCTGGTAAACAAGTTCCGCATGCAACACATGCGTCAGTGATTTTGTAAGCCATACTCTTGACTCCTTAATACGTTTTCGTTGCTTCTGACTATATACTCACTGCCCTATCAAGTCAAGAATGAAGAAATAATTGTACTTATAGAATATAAATAACCCTTAAAGACTGTAAAAAATAGGATTGAGAGAAGCAAATGGAGTCTGAAAATAGAAAATACGTAGGGAACAAATATGCGAGTCCAAAAAAAATACAGGAAATACGTATCTCCTATTATCTTTTAGTATACCACGCTGTAACCGTGGGCGATAGGTTTGTACAAAGAGTGTCTAAATGTATTTATAATAAAGAAATATTTGACAGTACCCGTAATGTGAAGTATCATATGTTCACTGGCGAAGTCGGGAAGGGTGTCATCCTTCCCAGTAGCCTGGGGCCCTCTCTGGTGGAGGGCCTTATTCTTTATAGGGTTTCGAGCCGGCCTTTTGGTGCGTAAGGGCCGCTCTAGGAAAGTTGTCATTCCTACAACAGGTAATCACCATCCTGTATCCATCCCCTTTTTCTCAAGGCCTGTGATAGGGCCAGAGAGATGATGGCCGGCAAAAGGAAGTGGAGCAGTGCTATCTTCCACCAGGATTCGATGCCCATGACCGCCAGGGTATTGATTTGTCCGACGAGCCCGCTGGTCCCCATCCCCGCCCCGGGTGCGTTGTTTTCCATCTGGAAGACGGTGGTAGCAAATGGACCGAGGATCGCCGCAGTGAGCGTCGGTGGTATCCATATTTTCCAATTTTTAATGATGTTGGGCACTTGGAGCATGGAAGTGCCGAGCCCTAGGCTGATAAGGCCGCCGACCTTGTTCTCTTTATATCCTGAGCAGGCGAAGCCTATCATCTGGGAGCAACAGCCTACCGTTGCAGCTCCTGCTGCCAGGCCGCTTATGCCCAAGGAGATGCAAATTGCAGCGCTGCTTATGGGAAGGGTGAGAAGCATCCCGACGGTTACCGACACCAGTATTCCCATAGGTATCGGGTAGAGTGTGGTCAGCTGGGAGATAAGGGCACCGATGGCATTCATGAAAGAGGCGACCACAGGCGACAGGAAAAGCCCGGTAACGGCACCCGCAATGATGACAAATAGTGGGATGAGAAGGATGTCCACCTTTGTTTTGCCTGCAATCCTCTTTCCCGCCTCAGCTCCGACCAAGGAGGCCAGAAGGGCCCCGACAGGTTCCCCTATGAGGACCCTGGAAAAAAGGGCCCCCTCGAAGACGAACGTCCCTGCCCCGACCGACCCGACTACAGCAGATGCGAATATCGCCAAGGGAGGGGCTCCCACAGA
>LFRM01366256.1_pt1 | contig 13437 bp, 7 predicted proteins | sample 618341 | NCBI WGS metagenome assembly LFRM01 (sample SAMN03654438, study PRJNA283298) | anaerobic digester metagenome | isolation source: pool of bioreactors CSTR01a, CSTR02a, and CSTR03a thermophilic anaerobic... | place: Denmark: Kgs. Lyngby | collected 2014-05-21 | reverse complement strand
TTGTCGAACAAAGATTGCTTTTATATAGCAGACCGACGAAAGACAGAGTTTACATATCCCCTCCATTCACATGTTGAATATGAGTTGAATTATATTGAGAATGCGCCTGGGGTTAAACGTGTTGTTGGAGACTCCATTGAAATAATAGGTAATTATGATCTTACACTAATTACCGGAGAAGACCTTGAACATGTTTGGGAACAACATGAATGCGAATCAAAAAACATTCGGGAAATAACTATTCAATTCTCTTCAGATCTTTTCTTCGATAACTTTATACATAAAAATCAATTTGATAGTATTCGCCGTATGCTTGAAAGAGCAAAAAAAGGAATTAGCTTTCCAATGGAAGGTATAATGAAGGTTTTTCCTATGCTTGATACTTTAGCATCAGAGAAAGAAGGCTTTTATTCCGTCATAAAATTTCTTTCTATCCTTTATGAACTATCCCTTATCGAAAACACTCAGACCTTAGCAAGTTCATCATTTGCAAAAATTGATGATAGCTCCGATAGTCGACGCGTACGAAAGATCTATGAATACATTAATGAACACTATACTGATCAAATAACTTTGGACGAACTAGCAAATTTGATTGGTATGACCCCTGCTGCACTGAGTCGTTTTTTCAAACTACGCTCCGGAAGAACAATATCAGACTACATTATTGACATACGTCTCGGAAATGCCACACGACTCTTGGTAAATACTACCAACTCAGTATCAGAAATATGCTATGAATGCGGATTTAACAACCTTTCCAATTTTAATCGAATCTTCAAAAGAAAAAAGGAATGCTCACCGACCGAATTTAGAGAGAATTTCAAGAAAACAAAGATCATTGTTTAAATAGTATCAATAAAAGATAAATAGTGCATACGTAATTCTTTTTGCTTTTTGTAATTTTGTTTAATAAAGTTATGATATAACTATGAAAACAAGATCCATTATTTTTTTTGTACTATTTATTGTTCATTCTTTCGTGAGTTACGCCGGGAATAAACAGAAAATCTTATCAAACCATATTAGCTTCGTCGAAAATCACGGAAAACTTTCAGTTAATGGAGTAAACCTTGTCAATGAAAAAGGCGAAACTGTTGTTTTAAAAGGAGTGAGTTATGGTTGGCATAATTGGTGGCCAAGATTTTACAATAAATCAACTGTAGAGCATTTTACCAACCAATGGAACTGCACTGTTGTGCGAGCTGCAATGGGCGTTGACCCTGATGGAGGTTACATACAAGACCCTGAGTTTGCTTTAGATTGTATGACAAAAGTAATTGATGCGGCAATCGAAAATGGAATATATGTTATTATAGATTGGCATAGTCATACCATTAAAACTAATGAGGCAATCGACTTTTTTGAAAAAATGGCAACTAAATATAAGAACTATCCAAATATTATTTATGAAATATTTAACGAGCCAGAAAGAGATTCATGGCAAGATATTAAAACCTATTCTGAAGAAGTAATAAAAGCCATACGTGCTATTGATCCCAATAATATTATCCTAGTGGGCTCTCCCCATTGGGATCAAGATGTTCATTTAGTTGCAGATAACCCTATTGAAGGATATAATAATATAATGTATACTTTACATTTTTATGCAGCAACCCACAAAGACGAATTACGAAAACGTGGTGACTACGCTATAAAGAAAGGAATACCACTGTTCGTTTCGGAATGTGCCGGCATGGACGCAACAGGTGATGGACTAATTAATTACGAAGAATGGCAAAAATGGTTAGATTGGATGAAAAGCAATTCAATTAGCTGGGTTGCATGGTCTATTGCTGATAAAAACGAAACTTGCTCAATGATTCAAAAAACAGCATCCTCTTTGGGTGACTGGAGTGAGGCAGACTTAAAAGAATGGGGTAAAGTTATCAAGGAAGAATTGACTAAAAACAGTGAATAATAGTTCATTTAGAACTCACTCAACGCTATATTCACAATTAATACAGAACTAAAATTAAATAAGTAGTAATCCTACCTGGCTAAGAAACAAATAAAGCAAAAAAGTACCAGTGTTTGTTAAAATAATACTGGTGAATAAATAACAGATTGTCTACTTTTGTAACAGACAACTGCTTTTATAATATCACAATAAATATATCTTATGAAAAACTTTTTTTTATTATGTGTAGCTCTAATAATGAGTTTTCAATTAATAGCACAACCGCGCAGAATATCTGGAACAATTTTAGATAGCAAAGATAAATCTGCAATGATTGGTGCCAATATAATGGAGAAAGGAACTTCGAATGGTACAATTACAGATATCAATGGTAAGTTTTCCTTAAATGTAACTTCTTCCAATTCTATACTTGTAATATCAAGTATTGGATATACAACCCTAGAAGTAAATGTGGGAAATAATTCAGTACTGAATCTTGAAATGGATGAAGACACAGAATTATTGGAAGAAGTTGTGGTAATTGGATACGGAACGATGAAAAAGAGCGATATTTCAGGAGCATCAGTTTCAGTAAGTGAAGACGCAATCAAAGGATCAGTAATTACAAATCTCGATCAAGCATTGCAAGGTAGAGCTTCAGGAGTAAGCTCCGTTATGACCTCCGGTGCACCCGGTTCATCGTCCTCAATAAGGATACGCGGACAAGCTACAATAAATGCAAATGCGGAGCCTCTCTATGTTATTGATGGTGTCATTATACAAGGTGGCGGTTCCAGCGGGGCTTCACTAGGTTTGGGTGATGCTCTTGGGAATAGTCCTACATCAACCATTTCTCCTCTTTCAACAATTAATCCGTCTGACATACTCTCAATGGAAATACTGAAAGATGCTTCAGCCACAGCAATCTATGGTGCACAAGGTGCAAATGGAGTAGTACTTATTACCACAAAAAGAGGGCAGGCCGGCGAAGCAAAGTTTTCATATGAGGGATTGTTTGGTTTACAAAGACAAGCGGGGCGTCTGGATATGATGAACCTAAGGGAGTTTGCAGAATTCAGCAATTCTGTTTCCGATGAAACCAATGCACTGGATAGTCGTTCCGAATTTCAGGATCCTTCTTTGCTTGGTGCAGGAACAAATTGGCAAAATGCAATTTTCAGGAATGCTCCAATGCATCAACATCAATTATCGGCACAAGGTGGATCAGATGCTATTCGATATTATATTTCAGGGTCATTTTTAAATCAGGATGGAACAATAATAGGGACTACTTTTAAACGTACCTCATTCAGAGTTAATTTAGACTCACAGTTAAAAAAATGGTTGAAATTAGGTGTTAGTGCCATGTATTCTAATACAGATGAAAGACTTGGATTAGCTGACAGTGAAGAAGGAATAGTTAATTATTCACTTCTAACACCACCCGACATACCCATCTACGATCTTGACGGAGGATATGCTTCAGTTATCCGAGAAGGCTATACGCGTATAAACCCAATTGCAATGGCTCTTGACGAGGATATTCTATTGGAAAGAAACAAATTGAATGGGAGCATTTTTGCAGATATTACTCCACTAAAAAATCTTGTGTGGCATACAGAACTCGGTTTTGATATTGGAGGTTCCAGAGCTGAAAGATTTGAACCAGCTGTAAGATACGGAAATTGGAGTCGCGATAAAAATATGAGTTCCATTCAACGGAACAATAACAATTTCTGGCAATTGAAGAATTATTTAACTTATACCGGACAAAAAGATAAACATGATTATTCGCTCATGTTAGGGCAGGAATTATGGGAGTCCCAATATGAATTTCAAAGCATTTCTACAACAGACTTACCATCAAATGATATACATAATCCAAGTCTAGGCAAAGACCCTCAAATCAACTCTGGCTTTGGAAGTTCCTCAATGGCTTCATTTTTTGGAAGAGCTACTTATAATTATGACAACAGATATATGGGCACCTACACTTACAGACAAGATGGATCTTCAAACTTTGGACCTAAAAACAGATGGGCCGGGTTTAATGCATTTGCTGTTTCGTGGCGTTTTACGAACGAAGAGTTCTTTGAATCAGCAACAAATATCCTGAGCGATGGAAAACTTAGAATAGGATGGGGACAAACGGGGAATTCAAATATTGGTGGATATAGATGGGGTGCATCAATAACAAGAATGCCCTCGGGATTAGGTTTGGGTTACCGACAAAGTAACATTGCAAACCCTTATATACAATGGGAAACACAAGAACAATGGAACTTGGGACTTGATCTAAGCTTTTTGCAGAATAGAATTGGTTTAGTAGTTGATCTGTATGACAAAACCTCAAAAGATATGTTAATGCAATTACAGCTTCCCTCGTATATGGGAACACGCGGAAATGTATCATCTGCTTTATCGGCACCTTATGGAAATTATGGCACCATCAACAATAAAGGGTTTGAATTCACGATCACAACACATAATCTCACCGGTAGATTAACTTGGGATACACAATTTCAGATGTCTTTCAACAAAAATAAACTGGTTGCACTGGATGGAACTGATTCAGGTCATATCGAAGGCTACGGACAATGGAGCGATGTTGTTACAATTACCAATATTGGTGAACCTTTATACAATTTCTATGGGTATAAAGTTGCCGGAGTGTATAAAGACTTTGAAGATATAAACAATTCGCCAAAGCCTGCAAAATATCCTACTAATGGAGTTTTTAATCGTGCTAATACGGTGTGGCCCGGAGATTTAAAATATGAAGACATAAGCGGTCCTGATGGAAAGCCGGACGGGATTATAGACACTTATGATAGAACAAATATTGGTTCTCCGATGCCAAAATTTACTTTCGGGATGACTAACACATTTAAATACCAGAATTTAGATCTATCCATCTTTATAAATGGCTCCTATGGAAATAAAATATTCAACTATATGGATATGAATTTATCGGGCATGACGAGTATATGGAACAACCAATTGGAAAAAGTAACCAAGCGAGCCCAATTGGAACCAATTGATGCAAACAAAGCGTATCCGGTAAATGTAAACGGAGTTACAGTAAACAACTGGTATGAAGATGTAACAAATGTAGAAGTATCAAATATTGGAGCAACAATTCCAAGAGCAATTGCAAATGACCCGAATGACAACAATCGCATCAGCGATAGATATATTGAAGACGGCTCATATTTACGTATAAAGAATATTACGCTTGGGTACACTATACCTGCTCATATAACACGTAAGTTGCTGATAGAGAACATGCGTGTATACACAAACATACAGAACCTATATACCTTTACCAAATATACGGGTTATGACCCGGAAATTGGAGCAAGCACGTCAAATGCAAACGTATATGGATTAGATAACGGACGCTATCCTTCTCCACAGAATTATACAGTGGGGCTAAATATTACATTTTAACCTTCTAGTAGAGAAGTATAAGAAAGACTAACATAAAAAAAATACATGACGAGTTCATTTGTCTCAAAAAAAAAATACTTGTATGAAAAAATATAAAAATATAATGCAAAAGATGACATTCGCTTTACTGATCGTTCTATTAGGGATGGTTTCATGCGAAGATTTTCTCGATCGCCCAACGGAAGATAATTATACGGTAGATAGTTTTTATAAAACAGACGAGCAATGTTTTCAGGCAGTAAATCCCGTTTATAATTCTCCTTGGTATGATTTTCAGCGTGGATTCTTTAAAGTAGGAGAGGTGTTATCCGGTAATTATTACTGGGGATCTTCTCCATATCTAACTTTTACAATTAATTCTACCGACGAAGATTTGGTAAACATGTCAGCTTCATTGTGGTCTGTAAATGCATATTGCAACGGTATCTTAGAAAATATCGATTTAAAATCAGGTCCCAATGTTACTGAAATAACTAAACACACGGTCAAGGGTGAAGCGCTAGTACTGAAAGCGATGGCTTACTTCTATTTGGTGAGAATATACGGAGCAGTACCTATCATTCATAACAACTCAGCTATGATTTCTGCAGGAGGATACAATCAGGTGTATAAAGCAACAATTCCAAATGTTTATGACTACATTATAATGACTTTAGAGAAAGCTATTGAATGGTTGCCGGAAAACAATAAGCCCGGAAGAATTGATAGGTATTCTGCTTATGGATTGTTATCCAAAGTTTACCTTACAAAATCGGGATATGGAATGACAGGTTCGCGTAATGAAGAAGATTTAAATAAAGCTGCGGAATATGCAGAAAAAGTTATCTATGAAAGTGGACGTTCCCTATTATCAAAGTACTCCGATAATTTTAGATTAGCAAACAACTTTAACGAAGAGAGTCTAATAGCCTGGCATTGGATTGTATCCAATCAGTGGACTTCACAAAACACATTACAATCAGATTTAGGCATAATTGGTTTTGATGAATATGGTGCAAATTGGGGTGGATACACAGGCCCATCAGTTGACTTGCAAGAAGCATTTGGCGAAAATGCGTTAAGTTTAACTAGAAACAATGTAGATGCTCGCAGAAAAGCCACCATGATGATGTATGGAGACAAATACGACTACTTCTGGGTTGACAAAGGAGGTTTTGATTACACTGAATTTGCGGTTGAAAGCATGGAATATCAAAGTGCTTCAGGCGCAAATGAAGTAAAACATTTAGTTGGTAATGACAATGATCATAAAATTGGAATAGGCACAAGCATGGACAGAATGCAAACAAGCCTGAGTACCCACCTCCTTCGTCTTGCAGATGTATATCTAATTTATGCGGAAGCTATCCTGGGGAATAACACCTCCACTTCTGATGCAAAAGCATTAAAAGCATTTAACGATGTGCGGGGACGATCTCTTCAAGGGTATGAACCTAAAACGAGTATATCATGGAGAGATATATGGAAAGAGAGGCGCTTAGAGCTAGCCTGTGAAGGCGATCGCTGGTACGATTATGTGAGATGGAATTACTATGACTCACAAGGAGCAATTGCTGAAATTAAAAATCAAAAAAGAAGCTCTTACTCTGGATTAAATGACTATTACAAAACTGGAGTATTGGATCCTGAAGTAACAAAATATGATGAGAATCCTGATATTCCTAACATAACCGAAGAGCATTTTCAACTTCCTTTTCCTGACACCGATTTGACAATGAATCCTAACTTATTAAAAGATCCGGTAGAGTTTGATTTAAGTACAATAAGTTATTAACAATAACAAAAACAAAAATATGAAAATCAATAAACAAAAAAAACATGGCTTTTGGCTCCTATATTTATTTATTATCATCACATTTTCGTTGGTTCAAGCGTGCGATGATAATGACGATAAATTTACTTTAACCGATGGAACTCCGGAAATATATTATGTGCGGATTCCAAATCCTGAGTCAGCAGATTCACTTGTAGTGGAGGCTTTTATGGATAATACGATTGTATTGGTTGGAAATAATCTTACAAGTATAAAAGAGATGTGGTTCAACGATAAACAAGCTGTATTAAACTCTAGTTTGATTACGGATGCAACATTATTTGTAACCATACCAAAAGAAATTCCAACCGTTGTAACAGATAAGATATACATGATTACTAAAATTAATGATACTATTACTTACGATTTTGGGGTGCAAGTCCCAAGTCCCGTTGTATCGAGTATATCCAATGAATATGAGCGCGATGGAAACACAGCAATTCTTTATGGCGATTACTTTATTAATGATCCGAATAAACCTCTTAAGATAATGATGCCGGGTAATATCCCCGTTACTGAGATAAAAAGTATTGAGAAAACTAAAGTAACGTTTGTTGTACCTGAAGGTTCCCAAAAAGGATATATTAATGTGAATTCTCTTTATGGTAGCGGGCGGTCTAAATTTCAGTTTCGCGACGATAGAGGCATGATTTTAGATTGGGATAATTTAAATGCAAATGGTGGATGGCGAGCTGGAAAAATTAAAAACAGTGATCCTGAAGGCATCAGTGGTAATTATGTCTATTTTACCGGTGCCATGAGAGGCGATTTAGAAACTTGGGATGAAGATAACTTCTCATTCAATTTGTGGGGGAAGCTCAACGGACGTCCGGAGGGAGATCTCTTTGACATCCCATTAGATTCAGCTCAATTAAAGTTTGAAGTTAATGTTACCCAGAATTGGTCGGCCGGTGCTTTACAAATGATATTCACGCCTTGGTCCACGGGTGACACAAACGGTTATATTGCTGATAACACTACCCCTAGAGGTCTCTGGAGACCATGGGAATCAACAGGTTCATACACAACTGATGGCTGGGTAACAGTGTCGTTTCCACTCACTAATTTTAAATACGATCACACAGGTTCTACTCTCGAAATGGCTCCTCCAGGCAATTATGGTGGTTTGACATTCTTCGTTTATCACGGAGGAATTACAGGAACAGATTGTACACCCTATATTTCTATAGATAATATACGGGTTGTTCCTATTGAATAAGTTGTGTTCCCTATTGAATAAATTGAATTTGTAAAAAAACAACACTATGCAAACAAAAAAATATAGATGGTTTTCATATCTGCTAATGCTCACATTTATTATTAATGGAAGCTTATTCATGGGATGTGATAAAAGTGATACTGATAATACAATAATTTTAGATTCCTTTGGTCCTTCTCCTGCATTGAGAGGAGGAGACCTCAGGTTCATTGGAAATAATTTGAATGAAGTAAAAGCAGTTGTTTTTACCGGATTAACCCCAGGGAGTACAGTAGAAGTTACTGATATAACGATTGTAAATATACATGAAATAAAAGTGGTAATTCCACAAGATGCAGGTCCCGGGATAGTAACATTAAAAACTGCACAGAAAGACATAACCACAATAACCCCACTTACTTTCTCTGAACCAATTGAGATAAGTAAAATAACACCTACCAGTATAAAAGCTGGAGAAACTTTAACCATAGAAGGTGATTATTTAAACCTAATCATGGAAGTAATTTTCTTTGATAATGTGGTAGTTGAAGCTGATGATTTCCTACCAGGGCAATCTCGTAAAAAGCTCCAGGTTGTTGTTCCCGCAGAAGCGCAAACAGGTAAAATTATATTATCAAATGGAGAAGAAATACCCATTGAAGTATATTCTGAGAGTGAAATAAATGTTGTTCTACCTTCTATTACTGCATTTTCACCTGAAATTATAAAACCTGGAAAGGAGATAAAAATTAGTGGTAAAGACCTTGAACTAACTAAATCCATTATGTTTAGTGGAGACAAGGAGGTTGGCGACTTTACAATAAATGATGATTTTACAGAAATAACATTAGTTACTCCAGAAGATATTCAAGATGGTACTTTCAAATTAATTGCCAAATCAACAGTTGAAATTGAAAGCACTAAACCCTTGGCGACAGTAATGCCTTCTGAACTTGCAGTTGCACCAAAAATTGTAAAAAATGGAGACGATTTAATAATTACTGGAAAAGATTTGGATTTAGTTTCTATTATTAAATTCAATGAATTGGAGGCTGAAATAACTACTAAGTCTGAAACAGAGATAACAGTTGCGGTTCCGGAAACAGCAAACTCAACAGTTGCTACTCTCGTAGCATTATCAACAAAAGAGGTGAACACTCCCGAGTTCTCATATATAAAACCTGAAATTACATCACTTTCGCCCACGACATTGATGGCTGGAACAGATTTAACAGTAAATGGAAAAGATTTAGATTTAATCCGTTTGGTAAGATTCCCTTCCGCAATGAATGATGTGGAAGTTGAACCTTCTTCATCAACTTCCTTTGTAGTAACTGTTCCAGCAGATGCTACCAGTGGAAATGCAACATTCATTACGGTTAATGAGACAGAAGTTACATCAAGCGTGACGTTAACAATTACCCCTGCCGATATCCCTATCATTACAGAAAGTTCAGCAAGTATTAAACCAGGTCAGTTATTAGTAATTGAGGGAACAAAATTGAATTTAGTAGAATCGGTTATTTTCCAAAATGGAATTAAAGCAACACAATTTGGCACACGCTCAGCAACATTACTCGAAGTAATTGTTCCCGACAATGCTAAAAAGGGTGCCAATAATATCGAATTGGTTACCTTTGCAGGGAAAACTGTAACCATTACTGTAACCATAAGCGGAACAGATCCGGTTGTTGATCCATCACTTATGATCTATGATTTTGAAGGCGGATTAGCCAATGATGGTAGATGGGACGGTATTGGGGGTGAAGGTGATCCATCCGATGCTCTTTCAGGCAAGTATTATGAAATAACTGCCTCAAATTGGGGAACAGGCTATTGGTGGTTTGCTGAAAACTGGATGACACACCCATCGGTAACAAAAAGTGATCATGTGGTGAAAATGGATATTCGTTTACGAAATGATATACCGGCTGCCAGCGCTGAGGTACGATTACTTCTTTCCGGAAAAGCAGTTAATTTCTTACCCTATTTATTAGATGGAGATAATTGGTCAACAGGTGGCGATTGGAAAACAATTACCATTCCGCTTACTGCTTGGACTGATTTAGCCAATCCTACTCCGGCAAGCGGAGGCGATTGGGGAATTGCAACGTGGGTTAACGAGTCGAACTTTACAGGTTTCTGTGTCGACAATATACGTTACGAGAAGATTAATTAATAAAGCTTTTTTTAACAACAGGAAAGATTTAGATCTTTCCTGTTTAATTTTAATATAAATGAAATTAGAATTTATTTATATCCTGTTGTTTATTGCCTTAGGTGTTTCTTGCGGAAGCAATGAGAAAGATCCGGAAATCAAAATTGAGCCCCAATTTTTAAACTCGCATCCTACAGAGGGGGAAACAAATGTGAGCGAATTAATAACTTCTGTTGAACTATTATTTAATGAGAATATAACATTAGTGACTCCACACGGTATCACATTAAATGGTACTCCAATTATAGAAGTACAACCGGGAATACAAAAAGAATTGAAAATATTACTCCCTACTTTAAAGTCTTCAACTACTTATTCGCTCATAATACCGCCCAATAAAGTAAAAGGGCCCTCCGGAACATTAATTTCAAAAGAAATTAAAGTAACATTTACAACTGAGAGCCCATCTGAAAGAGCGTATTCACAAGAAGCACAAAATGTAATGAACTATTTAAAAAGCGTGTACGGCAAAAAAACAATCTCCGGGACTATGGCAAAAGTCAACTGGAATATTGAGGAAGCTGAATGGGTACACACTCAAACGGGAAAATATCCTGCATTAAACTGCTTCGATTTCATTCATCATGTATATTCTCCTGCCAACTGGATTGATTACAGTAACACTACTGTTGTAGAGAACTGGTGGAGTTCTAATGGATTAGTAGCAGCCATGTGGCATTGGAATGTTCCGGCAAATAGTGGACAGAGCGGAGAGTATAGTTTTTATTATGGAAACAAGCCTGAAGAGACACTTTTCGATATAAGAAAAATTTCCGATCCAAACTCTTCAGAATATAAATTGATGATCAAAGATATTGACAACATTGCTGGATACTTAAAATTATTACAAGATAAAAATATACCTGTGATCTGGCGACCACTACATGAAGCTGCCGGAAATACTAATAGCTACCCTGGAGGTAGAGGTTGGTTTTGGTGGGGAGCTAATGGGCCAGAACCTTTTATTGAACTATGGAAGATTATGTTCGATCGAATGACAAACTATCATGAATTAAATAATTTAATTTGGGTTTGGACTTCACAAGGAAACGATCCCGATTGGTATCCAGGGGATGATTATGTAGATATGGTGGGAACCGATATTTATCCGGAAACAAATGTTCATGATTCACAAATTGTGCAATTCAATAAAGTAAAGAACATTGTTAGCAGTAAGAAAATGATTGCTCTGAGTGAGTGTGGTGGAATACCCGATCCAAATAAGATGTTTGAAAAAGGTGATACCTGGCTTTGGTTTATGCCGTGGTATGGAGATCATACGCGCGATAATAAAAATAATGGTCCCGATTATTGGAGAACAATAATGGATAATCAGTATGTAATTACCAGAGAAGAAATGCCAAATTTAAAATAACGAAAAAATGAAAATATTAAATTACCTTACGGGATTAGCTCTGATGATTTTAATTGCTGCTTGTGGGAATAAGCAAAATACAAATCAAGATTCTGATTTATCAGACTCATCCGATAGAACTCCCGAGACTCAAAATTTACTTACTAATTTGAATAAGATTGCATCAAAGGGTATTATGTTTGGTCATCAAGACGACCCTTTGTATGGAGTAACCTGGGAAGGAGATAGCAATCGATCTGACGTTAAAAGTGTTGTAGGAGATTACCCAGCCGTTATGGGTTTTGACATTGGAAGGATCGAATTGGGAAGCGAAAAGAGTCTCGATAACGTTAACTTCGATATAATCCGACAGGAGATTATCAGTCAATTCAATCGGGGTGGAGTGATAACAATTAGCTGGCATATGTACAATCCTCTAACAGGAGGTGATTCGTGGGATGTGGAAACGAAAGGTGTAGTCACTTCCATTCTTCCAAACGGAGAAAACCATAACAAGTTTATGTCATGGTTGAAACAGGGAGCAGATTTTTTCAATTCTCTTGTGGCTGAAGACGGAACAAAAATACCGGTTCTATTTCGTCCCTGGCACGAACACACAGGAAGTTGGTTTTGGTGGGGAAAAGATAATTGTACTACAGAAGAATATAAACAATTGTGGCTTTTGACGTATAATTATTTTCAAGATCAAGGAGTAAATAATTTGTTGTTTGCTTATTCTCCCGATAGTCAAGGACCCGGAGAGATTTATATGGAGCGTTATCCGGGAGATGAATATGTGGATTTACTCGGGCTTGATATTTATCATCGGGACAATGAAGAGGGTATTGAGACATATCAGAATACATTAGATACTATTCTGTCTTTCTTGACTGTGGAAGGAGAAAAGAGAAACAAACCAATCGCTGTGACGGAAACCGGGTTAGAAGCTATACCTATTGCAAATTGGTGGACCCATGTACTCCTTTCTTCTCTTGAGAAATATCCGGTAACTTATGTAGTGGTTTGGCGTAATGCACGTGATCGTCCCGATCATTATTACGCTCCCTATCCCGGACAAGAATCGGCCGAAGATTTTGTAAAGTTCTATAATAGTCCGAAGACTCTTTTTGTTAAAGATATTCCCAACCTATATAAATAAATTATTTTACTCTAATATGAATTCATACAATTCAAAAATTAAAGCTTTAATAAAAGACCAAAATAAGCTTATCGAAAAAGAAAATACGCCAACTTCCACTACAAATGGATGGTATCAACGATATACAAACCCTATTTTAACTGCGGAGCATGCCCCCATTCTTTGGAGATACGATCTCAATGAAAAAACAAATCCATTTTTAATGGAAAGAATTGGAATAAATGCAGCAATGAATGCGGGGGCAATAAAATGGGACAACAAATATCTGTTAGTAGTTAGAGTAGAAGGTAATGATAGAAAATCTTTTTTCGCAATAGCGGAAAGCCCGAATGGTATAGATAATTT
>LFRM01186791.1_pt1 | contig 13441 bp, 11 predicted proteins | sample 618341 | NCBI WGS metagenome assembly LFRM01 (sample SAMN03654438, study PRJNA283298) | anaerobic digester metagenome | isolation source: pool of bioreactors CSTR01a, CSTR02a, and CSTR03a thermophilic anaerobic... | place: Denmark: Kgs. Lyngby | collected 2014-05-21 | reverse complement strand
AAGGAAATCCCATACAAGATCTATCTAGAAGAGAGCGAATTACCCAAGAGATGGTACAATGTTCGAGCGGATATGAAAAACAAGCCTGCCCCGCTGCTGAATCCAGCAACGCTAGAGCCCATGACAGCACAGGACCTAAGCCCCGTATTCTGCGATGAGCTTGCCAAGCAGGAGGTTGACGACACCACCCCTTATTTCGACATTCCAGAGCCCGTCCTTGAATTCTACAAGATGTATCGTCCGGCGCCTCTTGTGCGTGCGTATTGCCTTGAGAAAAAGCTTGGAACGCCTGCGAAGATTTACTATAAATTCGAGGGCAACAATACCAGCGGAAGCCACAAGCTCAACAGCGCCATTGCACAGGCTTACTATGCAAAAGAGCAGGGGCTGACTGGTCTTTGCACTGAAACAGGAGCAGGTCAATGGGGAACAGCGCTTGCTATGGCGTGCGCATATCTTGATCTTGATCTTCGCGTATACATGGTTAAGTGCAGTTATGAGCAAAAACCGTTCCGCCGCGAGGTCATGCGCACCTATGGCGCGAGCGTTACGCCCTCGCCCAGCATGTCAACTGAAGTTGGCAAACGCATTTTAGCGGAGCACCCGGGTACCTCAGGAAGCCTTGGCTGCGCGATCAGCGAAGCGGTGGAAGATGCGGTATCGCATGAAGGATATCGCTACGTGCTTGGCAGCGTATTATCACAAGTGCTTGTGCACCAGACCATTATCGGTCTTGAGACGAAAGCAGCGATGGATAAATACGACATCAAACCCGATGTGATCATTGGCTGCGCAGGCGGCGGAAGCAACCTTGGCGGTCTGGTCAGTCCATTCGTTGGCGAAATGCTTCGCGGCGAAGCTGATTACCGGATCATCGCAGTGGAACCAAAGAGCTGCCCGAGCCTGACGCGCGGCACATATGCTTATGACTTCTGCGATACGGGCAAGGTGTGCCCGCTGGCAAAGATGTATACCCTTGGCTGCAACTTTATGCCTTCTGCCAACCATGCAGGCGGCCTGCGCTATCATGGCATGAGCAGCATTCTAAGCCAGCTATATGATGATGGTATGATCGAAGCACGCGCTGTTGAGCAAACCAGTGTTTTTGAAGCGGCTGAGTACTTTGCGCGCTGCGAAGGCATCCTGCCCGCACCTGAGAGCAGTCACGCTATCCGCGTTGCTATTGATGAGGCGCTTGCTTGCAAGGAAACAGGCGAAGAAAAGACCATCCTCTTTGGCCTCACTGGCACCGGCTACTTTGATATGGTCGCCTACCAGAAATTCAACGACGGTGAAATGGGTGATTACATCCCCACCGACGAAGAAATCCAAAAGAGCCTATCTACGTTGCCTGAAGTACCGTAAGGCGCAAGGGGTTTCATCTCGGCGTTGCGCAAGGACTTTGTTCTTGGGACAACAATAAAACAAGTATTTGGAGGACTCTTATGCTGGATAGCGAAGGCTTCGATATTTGGGCGGGCGACTATGATGCATCGGTTAAAGAGGCGGATGAAAGCAATTGTTATCCTTTTGCGGGATATAGAAATGTAATGACAATGATCTACCAAACCATCATGCATCAAGCACCTGCAAAGGTTCTTGACATAGGTTTTGGTACAGGCTTTTTGACTTCAAAACTTTACGGTGCAGGAAATGAGATCACGGGCATTGACTTCTCTGCTGAAATGATTCAAATTGCAGCTGCTAAAATGCCCAATGCAAATCTTGTTCAATGGGATTTTACGCTTGATATTCCGCTTTCGCTATCTGAGCAAACCTTTGATTTCATTGTGAGCACATATGCGCTGCATCACTTGAATGATGATCAAAAGCTTACCTTCATAACTCAATTGCTTATGTTGCTGGATGATCATGGAGCGATTTTAATTGGCGATGTGGGATTTGTGAAGAGGGCTGATTTGCTGGCATGCATGGAGCATGACGGCTGGGATGAAGAAGAGTTCTATTTCGTGTTTTCGGAGCTTGAGGCGTGTCTCAGTGCATTTTGCACATTAACGTTTCATCAATGTTCGCAAAAAGCAATAGCAGCAATCAAAAGAGTGCAGATACCGCTAGATATCTGCACTCTTTTCATATTAAATTGTATCGCGTTACTTCGTCTTGAGTGCACGCATTGCGTTTAAGATAGCGATCACTGATACGCCGACATCAGCAAATACGGCCATCCACATATTCGCCAGTCCAACGGCGACCAAAATGAGGACAATAAACTTTACGGCCAGTGCGAAGACGATGTTTTGATGCGCGATGCGAAGTGTCTTGCGGCTGATGCGCACTGCTTTGACAAGCTTGAGCGGGTTATCGTCCATGAGTACGATATCTGCGGCTTCCACTGCAGCATCGCTGCCCAGTGCACCCATCGCAACGCCGACATCCGCACGGGTGAGAACAGGTGCATCGTTGATCCCGTCGCCGACAAATACAAGCGTTCCTTTGCGTTTGCTCTCTTGGATCAAACGCTCCACTTGCTCAACTTTTTGAGAAGGCAGGAGGTGCGCGTGCACTTCATCCAGCCCGAGCTTTGAAGCAACGTCATCCGCGACTGCTTGACTGTCGCCTGTGAGCATAACGGTCTTTGCAATGCCTTCGCGCTTTAGACCTGCGATGGCACTCGCAGAATCAGCCTTGATTTCGTCTGCGATGACGATATGCCCAAGGTAGTTGCTGTCTCGTGCGATATGAATGACGGTACCAATGTGGGGGCAATTGGGCAAAGAGACACCCTGCCGATTCATGAGCTTATCGTTACCGACGCTGATTGTTGCACCGTCCAGCGTAGCGATGATACCATGCCCTGGGATTTCTTCAATATCGCTTAAAGCAGAGGGGTCAATCTCGCCAGAATAGTGTGCGCTGATAGAGCGGCTGATGGGGTGATCGGAGCAGCTTTCAACAGTTGCTGCGATCTGAAGCAATTCGATTTCATCGATTTGATCGGGATGAATGACTGTGACATGGAACGAACCGCGGGTGAGCGTGCCTGTCTTATCAAACACGACGGTTTGGGCGCTGGCAAGCGCTTCTAAATAGTTGCTTCCTTTTACCAGTACGCCTGCTTTGCTCGCCGCGCCGATTCCGCCAAAGAAGCTGAGGGGGACTGAAATGACCAGTGCACATGGGCAGCTAACCACAAGGAAACTCAAGGCGCGGTTGCCCCAATCAGCCCAGTTGCCGCCGAAGAAAAGCGTTGGTACAAGAAACAAAAGCAGAGCGGCAAGGCAAACCGCGGGGGTGTAGACGCGTGCAAAACGCGTGATAAAGGTCTCTGTGCGTGCTTTTTTGTCGCTCGCGTTCTCAACCAAATCCAGAATCTTTGCTACCGTGGAGTCTGTATAGACTTTTGTCGCACGAACGCGTAATAAGCCGCTTTGGTTGATGCAGCCGCTGATTACCTCGTCCCCTTGCGATACATCACGGGGTATGCTCTCGCCTGTGAGTGCAGCGGTATCAAGGGTAGAGTGCCCGTCAAGGACGATGCCGTCAACAGCGATTCTGTCGCCTGCTTTGACAATCATCATCTCGCCAAGCATGACTTCTTCGGGATCAATAGTGATGATCTTGCCGTCTCGCTCGACTGTTGCGCTCTGGGGCGCAATGTCCATCAACGCAGAAATGGACTCGCGAGACTTGCCGACAGCGTAGCTTTCAAACAGCTCGCCAACTTGATAGAACATCATGACGGCCACTGCTTCGGGATATTCGCCGATGATTACAGCACCGATGGTTGCAATCGCCATAAGGAAATTTTCATCGAATATTTGTCCGCGCAGGATACCGGTAGCGGCTTCCTTCAATACACCAAGCCCGACGATGAGATAGGCGGTGAGAAACAGTATCATCTTGACGATGTCATGCTTTACAATGAGTGCAGCAATGAATAATGCGGCGCTTATGAGAATTCGGATCATTGCTTTTTTCTGCTTACGAGTCATTTGATCGCCTCCTGAAAATAAAGTGGTTCAAGAAATAAACGCTTGGGCAAATGCCTTTGCGTTCATTACAATGTTGGATTGATTAGAGAATGATGCAATCGGGTTCGACTTTACCAATGGCAGCCTTCGCGCCTTCAAGCGCGGTTGCAAACACATCATCCGAGGCTTCAAGTGAAAGTTTTTGAGTCATGAAATTAACTGTGACGGCGTCAACACCTGCAATCTTGCTAATAGCGGTTTCCATTTTTGCAGCGCAGTTTGCGCAATCCAGATTCTTGAGTTTGAATACTTTTTTCATGAGTGAATCCTCCTTGATGATTTATTCTTCTACGTGTTCCAAACCTTGATTGATAATGGTTCCGACATGACTGTCGGCGAGTGAATAGAATATCGATTTACCTTCGCGTCTGCTCGCAACCAATTTGCTTCTCTTGAGCAATCGCAATTGATGGGATATCGCACTTTGCGTCATGTTGAGCAATGTGGCAATGTCGCATACGCACATTTCACTTGTGAATAAGCAAAATAGAATACGGATACGTGTAGAGTCTCCAAAGACCTTAAATAGCTCGCTCAGGTCAAAGAGAATATCTTCAGACGGCATTTCAGCCGTTACTTTCTTGACGATATCCTCATGCGCGTGCATAAAGTCACAAGCAATTTGCTCGTTGTTTGCAGCCAAGATAATCACTCCTTCAAACGTTCATATGAATGATCGTTCATATGTATGATACTACGATTCCAAAGACATGTCAATAGACTTTGAAAAAAAAGAATGATATACTACAGGAGCATGCGCAGAGCAAGCTAACACTTTGTACATACAAAAAGGAGAACAAATGAATGATTAAACTAATCGCTTCCGATCTTGACGGAACATTGCTTGAACCGGATGGCACGCTTCCTGAGGGCATTTTTGAAACGATAGAAGAGCTGTCGGCCCTAGGTATACGCTTTATAGCAGCAAGCGGCAGGCAGTATGCCAATTTGCAGAGATTGTTTCAGCCTGTGTGGAAGCAGATGGCATTTGTCTGCGAGAATGGGGCAGTGAACGTCATTGATGATAAGATTATTGGCGTTGTTCCGATCGCGGATGATATGGCGCAGGAGCTCGTTCGCGATATTCAAGACGCGGGAATGAACCTGCTTATCAGCGGAAAACGGAACAGCTATGTGCTCAACCAAAATCGGGCGTTTACAGATGATATCATCTATCGCCTCCGTAATAATGCCGCAGTCATTAACGATGTGAGTGAAATCTGCGAACCCATGCTGAAGATATCTGGTCAGATTTCAACGGGCTTGCCAGAAATATCAGCTCGTTTTTCGGAAAAATGGGAAAATCGAATCTCTGCTGTGGTTTCGGGCGCGGATTGGTTCGATTTTACCATAGCTCACAAGGGCATAGGGCTTGAAATGATAATAAAGGAAATGAACGTTAAGCCTTCTGAGCTTGTTGCCTTTGGAGATAACTTTAACGATGAGCGTATGCTGGCACTTGCAGGTTATCCATTCTTAATGGAACAGGCAGACCCAAGACTGCGAAAGCCAAATATAAGGCTTTGCAATAAGGTACTGCCTGTATTACATGAAATTATTAAAAACAAGGGTCACTTACCACAAGTATAACCATATGCTTTCACTCAGCGAATGAAATTTGTACGTACTACTGGCTCTTTGCTCGGATGATCAATGCCGTTTTCATGTCCGCACTTGATGCATTTGAGAAGCCATGCCATATTGCGTGCCATGGTTCGCATTGTTTGCAGCCCTTCTTCATCCTTGAGTACTTCCTCGGCTGTATTGCCATGTACTTGGTTCCAGTATTGACTGGGGACAACGGGCATATTGTTGATGGTAAGGAATTTGTTCAAATCATCAAATGCGGTCGCACACCCGCCGCGGCGTGCGCTGACCACCACAGCAGCCGGCTTGAAAGCTAGCTTTTTGCCTGCACTGTAGAAGAGCCGATCCATGAAGGACTTCATTTGTCCCGAGACACCTGCGTAGTAAACAGGCGTACCAAAGACGAATCCATCAGCCTCATTAAGTTTGGATGCAACCTTGTTCACTGCGTCCTCAAATACGCATGCCCCTAGCTTTCCGCATTGACCGCATGCGATGCAGCCCCTGATAGCAGCTCCGCCGATGTGAATGATTTCGCACTCAATATCCTGCTTTTCAAGCTCATCAGCAGTTGCTCGCAGTGCTGTATAGGTGCAGCCCTGTTTATGCGGACTGCCGTTGATTAACATAACTTTCATATTGAATATCCCTCCTGCATGATCTTATGCATAGTATATCAAAAATAAGAGTAAAAAGCAGTTACTTATTTAAAACTTGTCCGAAAACACAAATTGTTCGGACAAGTTTTTACTTTCATATTGCATTTTTATCTGAGTATGCTACAATAAAAAAAGAGAACATGAATATATATCTTAATAAGGAGGCTATTACTATGCAGAATATTCCTCAAGTTAAACTTGGCATCGTTGCAGTCAGCCGCGACTGTTTTCCAATTACGCTTTCGGAGCGTCGTCGTAAGGAAGTTGTGCGTTGCTTTACGGAAGCAGGCGGGGAAATCTACGAGGCGCAGACCATCGTTGAGAACGAGAATCATGCAATGAAAGCGCTTGAAGAGATAAAGGCGGCGGGCGTGAATGCGCTGATCGTATACCTTGGCAACTTCGGTCCAGAAGGCCCTGAAACATTGCTCGCACAGAGCTTTTTGCCGTTGCCTGTGATGTTTGTAGCTGCTGCTGAGGAAGATACGGCTGTACTGACAAGCGATCGCGGCGATGCGTATTGCGGCATGCTCAATGCAAGTTATAATATTGGACTTCGCGGCCTTACGGTTTATATCCCTGAATATCCTGTTGGCGTACCCAGTGAAGTCAGTGCAATGATCGCTGAGTTCATTCCGGTTGCCCGCACTTTAAATGCCCTTCGAAAACTCAAGATTTTTACATTCGGACCTCGTCCGTTTGATTTCCTCGCATGTAATGCACCGATTGCACCGCTGTTCAAGCTTGGCGTTAACATTCAGGAAAACTCGGAGCTTGACCTGCTGGAATCCTATCGCAAACATGACAATGATCCTCGCATTGAAGAAGTGGCGGCAGATATGGCGGCGGAGCTTGGCGAGGGCAATATGATGCCTACCGTTCTTCCGCGCCTGGCACAGTATGAAATCACGCTGCTTGACTGGATCGAAGAGAACCGCGGAGCAGCTGAGTATGTCGCAATTGCAGGAAAGTGCTGGCCCTCATTCCAAACTTCGTTTGGCTTTGTCCCCTGCTATGTCAACTCACGCCTCACAGCACGCGGCATTCCGGTTGCTTGCGAAGTGGATGTTTATGGTGCACTGTCTGAGTTTATTGGCGCATGTGTAACCGAAGGCTCCGTTACATTGCTTGATATCAACAATACCGTACCCGCTGATATGTATGAAAACCATATCGCCGGCAAGCACAACTATACTTCCAAGGAAGTATTCATGGGCTTCCACTGCGGCAATACGCCCATTGATCGCCTAGTCAAGGGCACAATGAAGTATCAACTCATCATGAAGCGTTCGCTAGAGCCCGACACCGAGCCAGATATCACCCGCGGCACACTTGATGGCGCGATCAAGCCCGGTGACATCACCTTCTTCCGTCTCCAGAGCAATGCAGATGGTCATCTGCGCAGCTATGTTGCACAGGGTGAGGTTCTTCCCGTTGATCCGCAGTCTTTTGGCGGTATCGGCGTATTTGCGATTCCTGAAATGAACCGCTTCTATCGTCATGTGCTGATCGCGGATCGCTATCCCCATCATGGTGCAGTCGCGTTTGGTCATGTTGGCAAGGCGATTTTCACCATCATGAAGCTCATCGGTGCTGAAACAGTTAGCTTCAACCAGCCAAAGCATATGCTTTATAAGGACGAGAACCCCTTCGGGTAAATTGACCTCAAAGACGATTTGAAGTTAATCTACAAAATATAAACGATGTTATACAATCACCTCACGCTTGATAAGTGTGGGGTGATTGTATATTTATTTTCATGCAAAATCTGATTGAATAACTGCATTTCAAAACGGTCAACCTAAAGCTATCAAGCAAAGGAGGTTGCGCATGGAAAAAAGACGTAAAAACAATGAGAAGCTGAAAAACCCACCAGCAAGGGATTTAAACGATCTTGCATCATCAAATGACTGTACAGGACTTACGCCGTCAGCGGTCAAGTCCGAGGTCGAGGCGGAGAGCTACGACGACATGATGCCGATTCCAAAGCCGAAACCCAGTAAGCTCTAACTGCTCTCACAAGTTTAACAGGAAAGCCCTATGATTCCAGCAAGAAAAGAATCATGGGGCTTTTGTTATGGTTTAATGGATACATTTCCAATGCAACGAAAAGATTCTTAGGTTACCATTGCGTAGATTCGATTTCATACATAAGCATTTACTCGATCTACTGGCAAAACCACTTTTACACTTATGGCAGATGATCGTATGGCTAAAGGATCGGAACGCAGAACTCACAATACCCTTTCTCAACAAGGGAGAATTGATAACGCTCCAGCACAGGACGGCTTCCATCAGGCAGCCTATCTTCATGTGCTAAGGCATCGCCGATAGAACCCCAAAACCGCTTTACTTCTTCAGCTGTGTGAAGGATCTCAAAAACAAGGTGCTCTCCGGCAGGTAAAGTGCCTTGATGAACCACTTCATCCAGTATTAGCGTCTCCGTTACAAAGCAAACATCATAACGGCATTTTTCGGGTTGAGTTGTGGGATTATCCTGTGCGATGCCATAGATGGAGCTGCCTTCTTCCCAAAGGTCATGTTTGGTTATCCAGTCTTTCATGGTCTGCATGAGCTGATAGTTCTCAGCTCCATAAGGTCCGGTTCGCCGCATATACAGGATAGAATGGGCGGGGATATTTTCGACATGGGTATTCATAAATGCATTCCTCTCTATGTAGTATGAACTGAGTCTACCATGGTATAAAATTTTCTACAATATAGTATTAAAATTTTGAGTTTGCTGGGTTTACTTGTTTTTTATCTCTTTTATGGGAGCCTTTCATAAAGGTGATCGTTATGCTAGGATAGAAAGCAGATGAAAAATGCAAACGGATAAGGACGTGACATGCAAATGAATCCAAAAGAAAGCTGGCTCGATTGGGCGATTGAATTACAGAGCTTGGCACAAGTAGGCTTATTCTATGGGAAAGACCCATTTGACAAGGAACGGTACGAGCGGATTCGTGAGATTGCCGCCGAAATGATCAGTAAACAGTCGGAGCTTCCTCTTGAAAAGGTACGCAACTTGTTTTGCAATGAGGTAGGCTATCAAACACCAAAGTTGGATTGCCGTGCAGCGATTATCAAAGAGGATAAAATCCTGTTGGTCAAAGAGAACGACGGATCGTGGGCACTGCCCGGTGGATGGGTGGATGCCAATCTCTCGGTTCATGACAATGTGATCAAGGAAGCAAAGGAAGAAGCGGGGCTTGATGTAGTTTGTGATCTGGTGATTGCAGTGCAGGATCGGGAAAAGCATAATCTTCCGCGCTATGCCTACAAGATCTGTAAGGTATTCGTACTGTGCACCGCTGTTGTCGGCACATTTGAAGATAATATTGAAACCACTGATAGCGGCTACTTCGGACTGGATGAATTGCCCAATTTAGCAACGGAGAAAAATACTGGCGAACAAATAAGCATGTGTTTTGATGCTTATCGGTCTGAAAACTGGAAGACCATCATCGACTGATTTGAGATAAAAATGCACGAAAAAGCCCCGAGGCTTTGGCAGATGCCATGACCTCGGGGCTTGTCTATTTGATTGGTGTTGTCAGTACTCTTACTTGCTGTTCTTCTCATTGATTGCAGCATGTGCGGCAGCCAAACGAGCGATCGGAACGCGGAAGGGAGAGCAGCTCACGTAGCTCAGGCCAACATTGTGGCAGAACTCGATGGTGGAAGGATCGCCGCCGTGCTCACCGCAGATACCAAGTTTGATATCGGGGCGGGTTTCGCGACCAAGCTTTACAGCCATCTTCACTAGCTTGCCAACGCCGTTTTGATCCAAACGAGCGAAGGGATCGCTTTCGAAGATCTGTGCGTTGTAGTAGCTGTCAAGGAATGTACCAGCGTCATCACGGCTGAAGCCGAATGTCATCTGGGTCAAGTCATTGGTACCAAAGGAGAAGAACTCAGCTTCGGTAGCAATTTCGTCAGCGGTTACGCAAGCGCGTGGGATTTCGATCATAGTACCGATGGAGTATTCGATGGTGGTGTTCTGCTCAGCAAAAACCTTCTCGATGGTCTCCACAACGGTCTTCTTGACGTATTGGAGTTCCTTGATTTCGCAAACTAGCGGAATCATGATCTCGGGTACGATATCATAGCCGCACTCTTTTTTCACTGCGATAGCTGCCTGAATGACTGCACGAGTCTGCATTGCTGCGATTTCAGGATAAGTAACAGCTAGGCGGCAGCCACGGTGACCCATCATGGGGTTGAACTCGTGGAGTTGATCGATCTTCTTGATGATTGCCTCGCTGGTGGTGCCAAGCTCAGAAGCGATTTCAGCAATTTCAGCTACCATGCTCTTCTGGGGTAGGAACTCATGCAGCGGGGGATCCAGGTAACGAACGGTCATAGGACGGCCTTCAAGAGCCTTGTACATTGCTTCGAAGTCACCCTGTTGGATGGGTAGAAGCTTTGCAAGTGCCTTTTCGCGTTGCTCAACTGTGTCAGCAAGGATCATCTCGCGGACAGACTTGATGCGGTCTGCTTCAAAGAACATATGCTCTGTGCGGCAAAGGCCAATGCCCTCTGCGCCATACTCAACAGCCTGCTTTGTATCGCGGGGGTTGTCAGCGTTGGTGCGAACCTTGAGGGTACGAGCAGCGTCAGCCCACTCCATGAGGCGTGCGAAGTCGCCGGTTACAGCAGCTTCAACAGTGGCGATATCGCCAGCGTAGATGCAGCCTGTAGAACCATCAAGGGATACATTGTCGCCTTCAACAAATACCTTGCCATTAACGGTCAAAGTCTTATTGTGCTCGTCGATTTCCAGCTCGTGGCAACCAACAACTGCTGCACGGCCCATACCACGAGCAACAACTGCTGCGTGAGAGGTCATGCCGCCGCGTGCGGTCAAAATGCCCTTGGAGTAGTCCATCCCCTCGATGTCCTCAGGTGTGGTCTCTTCGCGAACAAGGATAACGGGTAGACCAGCTTTGCCGGCAGCAGCAGCGTCAGCAGCGGTGAAGTAAACTTTACCAGCAGCAGCGCCGGGGGATGCGGGCAGACCCTTTGCAACGGGCTTTGCAGCCTTGATAGCATCAGCGTCGAAGTTGGGGTGAAGAAGGGTATCAAGTTGCTTTGGCTCAACCTTAAGCACTGCCTGCTCAGGGGTTAGCATGCCTTCGTCAACTAGATCAACAGCGATCTTTAGAGCAGCAGCAGCGGTGCGCTTGCCGTTACGGGTTTGCAGCATGAAGAGCTTGCCATGCTCGATGGTGAACTCCATGTCCTGCATGTCGCAATAGTGCTTCTCAAGCAATGTTGCGAAATCGCAGAATTCTTTGTAAACAGCGGGCATTGCCTGCTCAAGGGTGTAGATGGGCAGTGGGGTACGGATACCAGCCACAACGTCCTCGCCCTGTGCATTGATCAGGTACTCGCCGTATAGCTTTGCTTCGCCGGTGGAGGGGTCACGGGTGAATGCAACACCAGTGCCGCAATCATCGCCCATGTTACCAAAAACCATGCCCTGTACGTTAACAGCAGTGCCCCAGGAACCAGGGATGTCGTTCATACGGCGATAGTAGATAGCGCGGGGGTTGTCCCAGCTACGGAAAACAGCTTTGATGGACTCCATCAGCTGAACTTTGGGGTCTTGCGGGAATTCTTCGCCCTTCTCCTGCAAATAGAGAGCCTTGAACTTCGCAACAACGTCCTTCATGTCGTCAGCTGTTAGATCAGTATCAGCGGTAACTCCCTTTGCCTTCTTGACTTCATCAAGAATTACATCGAAATTGCTCTTTTTGATCTCCATAACAACGTCGGAGAACATCTGGATGAAACGGCGATAGCTGTCATAAGCAAAACGGACATTGCCAGTCTGCTTTGCCATACCTTCAACAGCAACATCATTAAGACCTAGGTTCAAAACGGTGTCCATCATGCCAGGCATGGAGGCGCGAGCGCCTGAACGGACAGAAACCAAGAAGGGATTCTCGGAATCGCCGAACTTTTTACCGAATTCTTCCTCGGTCTTTGCGAGTGCGTCAAAAATCTGCGTGACGATTTCGTCAGCAATAACTTGGTTATCCTCATAGTAGCGGGTGCAAGCTTCAGTGCTTACGGTGAAGCCCTGAGGTACTGGCAGGCCAATGTTGGTCATCTCGGCCAAGTTGGCGCCCTTGCCGCCCAGTAGGTTCTTCATTTCCGCTTTGCCTTCTTTAAACAGGTATACGTACTTTGTCATAAAAACTGTTTTCCTCCTCGTTCTTTTTGAAGATGATTCACCGGCGGAATCCATCCCCAATGCTCATCATTCCTCTAACTGCCTTAGTATACACGTACTTGTAAAAAAATTCAATACTATTTAACACATATGGGCGGAAAATGAGCATTTGAGTCAATTCAAATACTTTTTTCATATGATTATTACATAAAGCATGTATCCTTGACATGCTTTTGTGGCAAGAATATAATATGAGGCAATATGTAAGGAGCGTGAAAGAATGTCCATTCCGTACGGTCGTATGGTTTTTGGAAATTTGTCTTGGTATAGCGTGCTAATTGTTTTTGGGATGCTGCTCGCGATTTTTCTGGCATCAAAGGAAGAGGCGCGCATTGGATTGCCAAAGGATACGGTGATTGATCTTGCACTGATTGTGATTCCTTTTGGGATCATAGGGGCTAGAATATACTATGTCTTGATGAAATGGGAGCTGTTTGCTTCCAATTTGATTTCGGTGTTGTACATTTGGGAGGGCGGTCTAGCTATTTATGGCGGGGTGATTGGCGGCGCAATCGGTGCACTTATTTATGCTAAGCGAAAAAAGCTCTCGTTTCCCAAGCTTGTGGATATCATCGTCCCGGGCGTTATTCTTGCGCAGGCCATTGGCAGGTGGGGGAATTACTTCAATATGGAAGCCTATGGTCCTGTCATTACCGATCCGATGTTTTGCTTCTTTCCACTGGGTGTCCAGATTCAAAGCGGCGGGGTATGGGCTTGGCATATGGCAACTTTCTTTTACGAATCGCTCTGGAATTTCTGTGGATTTGCGGTGCTTTGGTCGATTCGCAAGAAACAGAAGCAAAGCGGAAACGTCTTTTGCTGGTACTTGCTCATTTACGGAAGCGGTCGATTCATCATCGAGCAGCTTCGAGAGGATAGTCTCTATATTGGCAGCGTTCGCGCGTCCCAGATGCTGAGCTTGGTATTATGCCTTGCGGCAGGAGCTGTACTTCTATGGCGGG
>LFRM01334687.1_pt1 | contig 13448 bp, 10 predicted proteins | sample 618341 | NCBI WGS metagenome assembly LFRM01 (sample SAMN03654438, study PRJNA283298) | anaerobic digester metagenome | isolation source: pool of bioreactors CSTR01a, CSTR02a, and CSTR03a thermophilic anaerobic... | place: Denmark: Kgs. Lyngby | collected 2014-05-21 | reverse complement strand
CATCAGGTGTGTCCGTATGCGGGACCGCGGGTAAAGACACCGGGGGCTGCCGCGTCCACTGCGGCTCCGGTTCCATCTCCACGATCGGAGCCACAGGCTGCGTCAATTCGCCCGTTTGCTGATAGATGTCCTCAAAATTATGGCGGGCTGGCATAAATCCCGCCTCTTCCATCGGCTTCCGGTTAACGTAATTCTCCCCGGTGGCTTTGGGACGTGGCGGCTCAAAGGAAATTTGCTGAGGCACCGCAGCGATAACGGACTCCTGCGGAACAGGGCGATCCGCAGGCATTGTTTGTGCCGTCTTGGGAGAGGCAGCTTGGTCTGCAAGCTCAGTTTTCGGCTGTGCCTTGCTTTTGTCGCTCATTTTTTGAACAAGCAAAATCGGGTTAACGCGGATGATCAGGAAAAACAATGCAGCCATTGTTATGGCCAGCACGGTAACGGAGCCTGCTACTCCCAGCATACGCCACAGAGGGAATGCCACCAACATGCCCAACGCACCTCCGCCGGGCAACGGGCTGATACGCCCGCCGTAATGGCTGAACGCGCAAGCAATGTAGGCGCCCATGCTGCCGGGAGAAGCACTCCTTCGGAAATTGACGTTAATGTTGAGTACATAATCCATCAGTGTGCCAAATCCCTGCACACGCGTAATAATGGTAAGGAAGGCCAGCAAGCAGATAGTAAAGGCCCAGGCAAGCAGGACGGCACGGAATGAAACGGCGCGCCTTGATGAAATACACAACACAACTGCCAGCCAAATCAGCATAACGGGCAGCGCAAAACTCATGACGCCAGCCACACCAATGACGGTGCTTTTCAAAACCGATAAGGAAACGGAAGTCGTCTGTGCCGTCATACCAATCAGGAATCCCAATCCCGCCGCAAGCAGAAGCACGCCAACTGAAAGCGTCAGCGTGCCTGCCCTGTCTGTCGAACGAATATTCTGCTGTGTTTTTCCGGCTGCAGTCACTTATTCTTCTCTTTCCTTTATTCGGCCAAGGCAAGGTACACCGTATGCAGCACATCCCCCGCATCAAACGCCAGCATGAGTGTATGGCTGCCGGCCCGATAGAGTGCCGCTGTCCCCGTTTGCATAGCATACTGCCGTGCCAGGGGCTCGTCCAACGTAATCTGCATCAAGGGTTCGGCGAGTATCTCAATACACGTTTGCCTGGTTGTTGCGCCGGTGACGAGGCCAAAAAGGTTCATACGCCTGGCAAGAATGCCCTCCACCGTAGTACCATCCAGCACCGTTAAGAAAATATCCCTAAACCGGGCATCCTCCAACACGTACATTTCGCCGCTTAAGAAGGCTTCGTTGTCAGTCAACTCTTTGTACTGCGCGACGACATCATCGATTTTTCGCCCGATGACCTGCCCAATACCCGGCAGCCACCCGCCGGCGACCGCTTCCATCACCTTTTCCTTTGTAAGGAGAGTCACTTGACTGTCCGCCAAAATATCAAGGCGATGCAGAAGAGATGATTCGGCCGTGTTTAGTATCGTTTTAATTTCATGGAAATAAAAACTGAACACGCCCGACCTGTCGGAGAGCAGTGTGTATGTGTTCGGCGGATAATGGACGTCCACGCCATAAGGTGTCAGCACCGCATAGTCGATGGGCACGGGCAGGGCGCTATCAGGATCAATATAGGTATTGAGGTTCAGCGACGACTCTTCCTCCACCCATTTGTCAAAAAATTCTTGCGCTTCTTCTCTGCTTGTCCAAAGCGCGTCCGAGAGTATTTCATCCCCCGTCGCCAAATCGAACATCATGGGCGTTGCCTCATACCCTAATCGGCCACCCGGCATCTTCCCCTCCGCGAAAATGACTACGGATAATATCGCCGGCACCCCGACGCTTGATAAAATATGCTGCTCGCTCCACACCTTCACGCCTTGCGCGCCTTGCAGGAGAGGCGAATTCAGGGTCGCCTCGTGCAGCACTATGCTCCCCTTTTCACTGATCTGCAGGTTGATTTTGTCTTGCACAAAGAGGTTTGGCAGACCGGTCAAGTAAGGGTAGGAAAGACCGCTGCTGCCTGCTTGCTGTGACTTTAGTTCGATGACGGGCGCAGTCTGCTGACCAAGTGCTAAAGGCGTTCCCGCGTATGCAAGACACAGGGACAGAAAAACAACGGCAAAACGCTTCATATGCTGCACCTCCTGTTATCATTGTACATTATCGCATGATTTGTTTCAACATTGCTACAGAAAGATGCATATTCGTTACAATTTCGGCGAGTCGTCCCGATCTTCACTCAGCGAGTAGCCGCTCTTTTTCCCTTTTCCTTGCTGTCTCAAATGATTTTCTTTGTTTTTTTCCAGGTACAACATATGCATTTCTTCAGCAGTCATGCCGCTTTTGATGCACATGCTCACGAAAAAGTGCAGTATATCGACCAGTTCCTCTTTAACAGCCAGTTCATTGACAGGCTTGGCGTTTTTCCACCATTTGTAGTTGATCTCATCCAGCAGTTCCGCCATTTCGCTGAGCATCGCGAGGAGGTATTTCTGCATCCATTCTGCATCGGTTATGCCCTGCAATTGCCTCGTAACGATAATATCGTCATTCAATTTTTTCTGCAGCGCGAAAATTTCTTCCAGCCTGTCCACTGCTATCCCTCCTTGGTCAATAGTTTGCTGGCATTTGGACCGATCAATGCCACACTCCGTGCGCCGCGAAGTGTCTTTTGCGCGATTGCCAACACGTCCTCTTTGCTAACGCCTTCGATTCTTGCCAGCACTTCGCTGACGGGTACATCGCGGCGGCGTACCAGAAAATTGTTTCCCATACTGTTCATCCTGTGAAAAGCGCTCTCCTGAGCCAACACAACGCCTGTTTTAAGCTGAATTTTGGTATGCTCAAGTTCCTTTTCCGTGATGCCCTCAGAAATCAACTTGGCGCATTCACCATCCAGTTCTTTCATCAGCTTGTGGATATTGCGGGGCGTGGCCGCTGCATAGATGATAAAATCTCCCGCCATGGGATAAGCGGTAGGCGATGAAAACACGTTGTAAGCGAGGGCATGCTCCTCTCTGATGGTTTGAAACAGGCGGGAAGACATACCGCCGCCCAGAATATTGCTGAATACTGCCAGCGGGTAGGACGCGTCGTCCTCATCCGCCGCGCCTTGAAAACCATAACACAGGTGAACCTGCTCAATATCCTTGTCAACAGCGACGCGCGAAGAGGAAAAACTGAAAGCATTGGCGGGATAATCAACTTCATTGCCGCCCTTCCATGTGCCAAAGTGTTTTTTTGCCAGTTCAAGGACATTGTCCCAGTCAAAATGCCCCGCGATCGATACTAACGCGTTATTAGGCGCATAGTACTTGCTCCTAAAAAGAAGCATATCTTCGCGCGTAAGGGCACTGATGGTATCATTGCTGCCAAGAATGGGCCGCGACAGGGTACCGCCCGCATACAGCATTTCGTTCAGCTTGTCGAAGATAACATCCTCCGGTGAATCCTCCGCCATTGCGATTTCTTCCAAAACGACGGATTTTTCCTTTTCGAGCTCGCTTTCATCGATGGCAGGATGGCGGACAATGTCCGCAAGCAATTCCATAGCTTGCCCGATCTCCTCATCCAACACCCTCGCATAATAGCATGTAGCGGTTTTGCTGGTTGCGGCATTCACTTGGCCGCCGATGGCGTCCATATCTTCCGCCAATTGCTTGGTATTGCGGTGCGCTGTGCCTTTGAAGGACATGTGCTCCATCAAATGCGACAGTCCGCTCTCCCTGGGTTCTTCGAGCATAGAGCCCGCCTTCACCCAGACGCCGACGGACGTGGAACGCAGGTGCGGGATCTGTTCCCCCACAATGCGAAGTCCGTTGCTGAGTACTTTTGTTTCGGCCATAATACCCTTTCATACGTAAGGGGGCCCGCGTCCTGCGCAGGCCCCTTTTGAATCTACCGCCTATTCAGGCTATTGGTGGTTTCAGCCGCGGTTGGGCGGACGACCATCCCTGCGCGGCGGACGGCTCCTGTCACCGGTCGGACGGCTCATGCGCGACGCGCTGTATTCAATGTCATTCCTGATCAGATTGACGCGGCCTTGAGAATCGATCTCCTGCACTTTGACCTCTATCTCATCTCCGATGCTCATGACATCTTCAACTTTTTCCACGCGCTCGTTGGCCATCTTGGATATGTGCAGCAAACCGTCTTTGCCGGGCAGCAGCTCAACAAATGCGCCCATGGTGCTGAGGATGCGAACGACGCGTCCCTGATACACTTCGCCAACCTCTACGTCCTTGGCGATACCTTCGACGAGCCTGCGCGCCTTGGCGGCGGCCGCTTCGTCAGGAGTTGCGATGGCAACACGTCCATCATCCTCAATATCGATTTTGACGCCGGTTTCAGCGATGATCTTGTTGATCATCTTGCCGCCGGGTCCGATAACTTCGCGAATTTTGTCGGGATTGATGTAGAAAGTGATGACCTTGGGGGCATAAGGGCTTAAGCTGGCGCGCGGCTGCGGCAAAGCGTCCAGCATGGTTTTAAGGATGAACAATCGTCCCTCCAACGCTTGCGCCAGCGCCTGCTGCAGAATGGGCTTGTCAATGCCCTTGATTTTGATATCCATCTGAATGGCGGTAATGCCGTTCATGGTACCTGCGACCTTAAAGTCCATATCGCCAAGGAAGTCTTCCAGACCTTGAATATCTGTCAGGACGGCCACTTTATCTGAGTCCGCATCCTTGATAAGGCCCATCGCCACACCGGCGACCGGGGCTTTGATCTTGACGCCGGCGTCCATCAGCGACAGGGTGCTGCCGCATACCGATGCCATAGAGGAAGATCCGTTGCTGGACAGAATTTCGCTGACCAGACGCAGTGCATAGGGAAAATCGTCTTCTGTGGGAATGACCGCTTCCAACGCACGTTCCGCCAGGGCACCGTGGCCGATTTCACGCCTGCCCGGAGAGCGCATCCTGTTGGCTTCGCCCGTGGCATACGGCGGGAAATTGTAATGGTGAATGTAGCGTTTGGTAGTCTCGTTGGAGAGGCCGTCCAGCATTTGCACTTCCCTGAGGGAACCGAGTGTTGTCACCGTCAGCGCTTGAGTCTGGCCGCGGGTGAAGATGGCGCTGCCATGGGCACGCGGCAGAATACCGGTCTCGCACCAAATGGGGCGAATTTCCGTTACCTGGCGGCCATCGGGACGAATCCCCTGGTCCAGAATCTTGCGGCGCATGACTTCTTTGTTGATGCTGTACAGTGCGTCAGCAATTTCGCCTTCGCGGCCCTCATACTGCGCGGCGAAGTGTTCGAGTACTTCGCGCTTGACCTCGTCTTCACGCTGCTGGCGATCGGCACGCTCGATGGTATCAAAGGACCATACAACCTTATCCAGCGCATAGTCGCGCACAGCCTGCTTGATATCATCCCCGGTTACGACCAGCGGAAAGTCACGCTTGGGCTTGCCGATCTCGGTGATGATGTTTTCTTGGAAGGCCACAAGCTGCTTGATCGCTTCATGCGCGTACAGGATGGCGTCCAGCATAGTCTCTTCAGATACTTCGCTAGCGCCTGCTTCTACCATCATAATGGCGTCTTTGGTGCCCGACACGGTGAGGTGCAGATCACTCTGCGCGCGCTGGCTTTCTGTGGGGTTCAGCATGAGCTGCCCGTTAACACGACCCACGGTCACAGCGCCGGTGGGACCGTCCCACGGAACTTCGCTGATAGCCAATGCAATCGAAGAACCGATCATGGCAGGAATATCCGGAGGATTGTCCAGATCAACCGACATAACCGTTGCCACGACTTGAACATCGTTGCGCATACCCTTTTTGAACAAGGGGCGCAGGGGACGGTCGATGAGGCGGCAAGTCAGGATGGATTTTTCGGTGGGGCGGCCTTCACGCTTGATGAATCCCCCGGGAATTTTCCCGACAGAATACATTTTTTCTTCGAAATCCACGCTAAGCGGAAAGAAATCAACGCCCTCACGTGCGGTCTCCGATACGGTGACATTGACCAAAACGGCCGTGTCGCCATAGCGCACGAGTGTAGACCCCGCTGCTTGCTCGGCATACTTGCCAAATTCCAGGGTCAACGGTCTTCCCGCAAAATCCATAGTGTACTGTTTGTAGTTCATGTTACTCCTTCTCTTCTTCTGAAGCGGGCACTTGCACGCTTCCCTCTTGATAAAAAGAGCCGAAAAACTGTGATTGTACAGCTTTCCGACTCTCTGAAATCACTTGCGTAGATTGAGCTGCGCGATGAGTGTGCGGTAACGCTCGATGTCGGTTTTCATGAGATAATCAAGCAGTCCGCGGCGTTGACCAACCATCAGCAGCAGCCCGCGGCGGCTATGATGGTCTTTCTTGTTCAGTTTGAGATGCTCGTTAAGATGGTTGATGCGTTCGGTCAGCAGGGCTACCTGCACTTCGGGTGAACCGGTATCGCCCTCATGACGGGCGTACTGCTCAATGATTTGGGTCTTCATTTCCTTTAACATGTCTTCCTCCTGTTTTTTGGGGTGGCACCCATAATCGCCATTAACTCAGACGCCGTTGGAGCATCGAACGACTGAGCCATGGTTCTAAAGCCACGCTGATAAGTTTACCATGAAAGGCCCTTATTGTAAACCATATATTGGAGCTTCCCTTGGCAAAGCAGGCGGTGCAGGCTATAATCAATAATCATGTGGATTTGAGGGGGTATCAGGTGGCAAAGAAGCGTTATCGCATAAACGCGCTGGGGAAGCTGCTGGCCAAGGTGCCGCGCAACAAAAAATGGCTGTGGCCCTTTTATTTGGCCGGTCAGCTGAACCTTGTGGAAGATACCTTTAGTTCGCCTGCCATGCCTGAAGAATGGGACGGTTTTCGGATCGTCTACTTTTCGGACGTGCATTTTGGCCCCATGTTTTCGGCGCAGCGCGCACGTGACTTGATCATGAAAATCAACGCACTGAATGCTGATTTAGTGCTGTTGGGCGGGGATTACGGCGAAACTGCCCTGGCCGGCGTTGACTTTTTTGAAGCCATCCCGCCCATTCATGCTAAGCACGGTGTGCTGGCTGCCATAGGCAATCACGACCTGCATGGATCACAGAAGGACAACAAAAAACTGAAGGAGACTATGCGGCATAAAGGCATTATGGTGCTTGAAAATGACTGTCACATCCTTCGCGGGAAAGACTCCGTGCTGCGTTTTTGTGCCACCGATGATATCCGCTCCGGGAAGCCAGACGCGGATATCCTTAACGGGCCGACACCGGAGGGCCAAACAACCTTCACCGTATATTTTCCGCATTCACCGGATATCCTGCCGGGCATTCTGACGAATGGACAGAAAAAATTCGATCTTGGCATCTTTGGCCACACTCACGGCGGCCAGATTGCCCCTTTCGGGCACAGCCTGCACTCATCCAGCCGTTGGGGCGATCGCTACCGCACCGGATGGATGATAGAGCGAGGGCATGAAATGCTAATATCCAACGGCGTGGGAACGTCGCTCATTCCGGTGCGCATCGGCGCGCCACCGCAGTATCATCTTATTACACTAAGACCAGGCGAACCTATATCAGCCGCAGCGCCGGCTGCGCGTTGAGGTTCAGATCATCGAACTGTCCCCTCATCGCTTTGCGGTATCCCGCCGCAGCAATCATGGCGGCGTTATCCCCACACAACGCCAAATCAGGCATGTAAAGGGTGATGCCTCTTGTGTCACACTCTTCCTGCATGGTTTTGCGCAGCAGCCGATTGGCAGATACGCCACCCGCCATCAGAAGGCAGGGCGCTTTCAGGTCTTCCGCTGCCATCATGGTTTTTTCCACCAAAGACGAAACAACGGCTTTTCTGAAGGACGCCGCCATATCCTTCACTTCATAGGGTTTTTGCTGTTGATCCATGGTATGCAAGGCATTGATGAATGCCGTTTTGAGGCCGGAAAAACTGAAATCATACCTGCCCTGCGTGTGCGGATGCGGCAGCACCAACGCTTCAAAGTTACCCTCTTGGGCGATCTTGTCCAGCGACGGCCCACCGGGATAAGGCAGACCAAGCACGCGGGCAGCTTTGTCAAAGCACTCCCCCGCCGCATCATCCCGCGTGCAGCCGATGACGCGGTACTCGTCATCCCGGGTAACAGACAAAATGTGGCTGTGGCCCCCCGACACCACCAGACATAAAAAGGGGGGTTCAAGGTGCGGATGGGTGAGGTAATTCGCGCAAATATGCCCTTCAATGTGGTTGACCCCGATCAAAGGCTTGTGCGCCGCAAATGCCAAGGCCTTCGCATAGGAAACCCCTACCAGCAGCGCGCCCACAAGTCCGGGCCCGCAAGTAACGGCGACGACATCGATGTCTTCAAGCGTGATGCCTGCATCATCAAGCGCAAGATCAACAACAACGTCGATTTTCTCGACATGAGCGCGGCTGGCGATCTCGGGTACGACGCCACCGTACACCGTGTGTAAATCTATCTGCGAATAAATGCTGCTAGATAATATGGTACGGCCATTTTTCACCACCGACGCAGCTGTTTCATCGCAGGATGATTCAATGCCGAGCACCAATACGCTATCCTTGTGCCTCAGGGTGCCTATTATCTGCCGGCTCAAATCCTGATGCTTCATCATGCTGTTTTCGTCCCGGCGGACTTTCGTGTCAAAAAATACAGCGCCGCCAACAGCGTCCCCGCATAGAAAAAGGCATTACGCTTTAGGAACAGCCACGAATACCCTGAAAAAAAGCTTTCCGGCATCAACTGGATCAGCAGGTCTTCCTGCGGATTCAGCAGCCAAAGATCATTGCTAAATGTGAGTTCATGCATAAGCGTGAACAGGCCATCAAAGTCGATTAGGGCCCACGCAGCAAGCACCAGCAAAATGCCATAGAATGCAAGCGCACCCGCAACATAGCCCAATTCGACATCGCGAACCTCAATTTTGAGGATGCCGCGCTGCCTTAGCAAAAACAACGCCAGCGCAAGTCCCATAATGAAGACCAGCGCCCAGCGTATATTCTGTCCCAAGGCGACAAGGCCGCGCACGTCCTTCATGTGCGCCATTTCCCTCTGGCCAAAGGCAGGCAACACCTCTCCGTTCTGCTCAATCTCCAGCTGCATGTCATCCGTTTTCCCTGACAGATAGTCAGTAATTGTAGCAGCAAGATCCGGGTATCGCTCAGGTGTCACGTCCGGCGTTTGCGCATGTCCTTCAAACATCCGCGTCATTTGCTTTTCATCAAGAGCAAGGCTGGCAAGCTGCCAGCCCGAAAAGAACACGATGCAAGCAAACGCCATCAGGGCAATGCCCGCTCTTGTCACAAACCGCATATCTTTCTCACTGCATCTTCAAATAGGCTGTGATGAAGCCATCCAAATTACCGTCCATCACATCGGGGATATTGCCCGACTCGAATCCTGTACGGTGATCCTTCACCATAGTATAGGGCTGAAACACGTAGGACCTAATTTGGCTGCCCCATTCGATTTTTTTCATGGCGCCCTTGATGTCCGCCATTTTCTCTTCTTTTTCGCGTTCCTGTAGTTCGACCAGTTTTGATTTCAGCATTTTCATGCATGTCTCGCGGTTTTGAACCTGGCTGCGCTCATTTTGGCAGGAGACCACAATTCCGGTAGGAATGTGTGTCATGCGGACAGCCGAGTCTGTCTTGTTAACATGCTGACCGCCCGCTCCGGTAGCGCGGTAGGTGTCCACACGTACTTCTTCCATATTAATGACGACATTAGCCTCTTCTTCCAGCACAGGCGCCACGTCAAGTGAAGAAAAGGAGGTATGACGCCGCGCATTAGAATCAAAGGGACTGATGCGAACCAAGCGATGTACGCCTTTTTCGCTGCGCAAATAGCCGTAAACGTTTTCTCCGGACACTTCAAAAGTGACCGACTTCGTCCCGGCTTCATCACCGTCCAAATAGTCAAGCAGCCTTACTTTGAAACCCTTGCGCTCGCAATAACGCGTATACATACGATAGAGCATTTGCGTCCAATCCTGTGCTTCGGTACCCCCCGCGCCCGCGTGCAGGGATAGAATGGCGTTGCAGTGATCATAATCGCCGCGCATCAGCGTTTCCAGTGCCAGCTCTTCCACTTTTTCGATCAGTTCATCCAGCTGCGTGCCCGTTTCCAGCGCCGCGCTTTGGTCTTCCTCTTCCTCTGCCAACAAAATCATGGTTTCCACATCATCGCACTGTTCAAGCAGTGCATTGTAATGCTTCAGCTTGCTTTCAAGAAAGGAGATGCGACGGTTAACGGCGGTGGATCGCTCCAAATCATCCCAGAAGCCAGGCGCGTTCATCTCTTCTTTGAGTTCCATAAGTTCGCGCTCGATAAGGTCAATATGCATCCCGTCCCCCGCCTCGGCAAGTTTGGCACGCTGTTCATCCAACTTAATCTTATATTGTTCGAGTTCTAAAATCATATATGCTCCAATTCCGTTATGCGCTGACGTTGCGTCCGTGGCAATTTTTGTACTTCTTGCCGCTGCCGCAGGGGCAAGGACTGTTCCGACCCACTTTTTCGCCCCTCGAAACGGGTGTCTTGGACGCAGTTGCAGCCGCCTGAACGGGTGTGCCCGCCGAAGTAACATTGGCAACAGCTTTGCGCTCTGGTGCTTTCTCGATGCGCAGCTGATAGAGGTGGCGAATGGTGTCTTCCTGAATCAGGCGCACCATCTCATCAAACATATCATAGCTTTCCATCTTGTATTCATTGACAGGGTCGCGCTGCGCGTACGCACGAAGGCCGATGCCATCGCGAAGCTGGTCCATTGCATCGATATGGTCCATCCAGCGGCGGTCCACCGACCGCAGTAGAATACTGCGCTCCAGTTCGCGCATATCAATGCCCAACTGCGTTATTTTGTCTTCCCTCTCTGCAAAGAAGTCTTTTGCACTTTTTTGCAGAAAATCGATAAGACCTTGCCTGTTAAAGGAGCATACCGCTTCCTGATTAAGGTCGAATGTCCCAACCGGAATACAGAGCTTTTCCAAGTATTCTTTGATGCCTTCGATGTCCCAATCCGCATTCTCACCTGTGCAGTATCGATCTACCGCTTCAGTAATCATTTTGACGGCCATGACGACGATGGATTCATGCATGTTCTCACCTTCCAGCACCTGCCGGCGCTGGGTATAGATGAGTTCCCGCTGTTGGTTCATAACATCGTCATACTTCAGCACGTTTTTGCGGATTTCATAGTTGCGGCTCTCGATGCGTTTCTGGGCATTCTCGATCTGCTTGGTGAGCATGCCGGCTTCCAGCGGTTCACTGTCGTCCATCCCCAGTTTTTCAACCAATGACTGGATGCGTTCGCCGCCGAAAAGGCGCATAAGGTCATCTTCCAGTGAAATGAAGAATTGTGATGAACCGGGATCCCCCTGACGTCCGGCGCGGCCACGCAACTGATTGTCGATGCGGCGGCTCTCGTGCCGTTCCGTACCAATGATGTGCAGGCCGCCCAACGCAACGACCTTTTCATGCTCGACATCGGTGGTCTTCCTGTATTCATCTTTCAGGGCATTGAAGCGCGTACGCGCGGCCAATACATCGTCCGACACATGCTCGCTTTTGCCTGTAGCAGTCTCGATGATGTCATCCGGGTATTCTTCCTGCCGCATGGTGCGGCGCGCCATGAAATCAGGATTGCCACCCAGCAGGATGTCCGTGCCGCGGCCGGCCATGTTGGTGGCGATAGTGACAGCGCCAAAGTGCCCGGCCTGCGCAACGATGGATGCTTCGCGTGCATGATGTTTCGCGTTGAGCACTTCATGCGGAACACCCTTTAGTTCCAGCATTCGGCTGAGCATCTCGCTGACTTCTACAGATATCGTACCGACCAGGATGGGCTGCCCCGCTTTGTGCCGCCTAATTATTTCTTCCACAGCAGCGCCGTACTTGCCTTTCTTGCTGCGGTAAATCATGTCGTTGAGGTCTTGTCTGATCATGGGCATATTGGTGGGCACCTGGACAACATCCAGGTTGTAAATGCCCTGGAACTCGGCTTCCTCCGTCTTGGCTGTACCGGTCATGCCGGATAGCTTCTTGAACATGCGGAAATAGTTCTGGAAGGTGATTGTCGCCAGCGTCTTGCTTTCGCGCTCCACCTTTACCCGTTCCTTAGCTTCGATGGCTTGATGCAAACCATCGGAGTATCGCCTGCCCACCATAAGGCGGCCGGTAAACTCGTCTACAATGACGACTTCACCGTTTTGGACGACATAATCAATATCACGCTTCATCAGGACATTGGCTTTGAGTGCCTGCAGCAAATAGTGATTCAGTTCGTTGTTTTCGGGATCCGCCAAGTTATCAATATGGAAAGATTGCTCCGCTTTTCGCGTGCCGTCCTCGGTAAATACGACAGATTTTTCCTTTTCCTCAACGGTATAGTCTTCGTCCATTTTTAGGCGGGACACGAAGCGGTCCGCACTCTGGTACATTTCGGTAGGCTTGTCACCCTGGCCCGAAATGATCAAAGGCGTGCGCGCTTCATCAATAAGAATGGAGTCCACTTCATCCACGATGGCGAAAGCATGACCGCGCTGTACCATGTCCTTTTTGTAGACCACCATGTTGTCCCTGAGATAATCAAAGCCCATCTCATTGTTGGTGCCGTAGGTGATATCGCAGAGGTAGGCGTTGCGCCTGTCTTCATTAATAATGTCATGCGTGACGATACCCACGGAAAGCCCCATGAAACGGTAAAGCTTGCCCATGTCTTCGCCCTGGAAAGCGGCCAGGTAATCATTTACCGTGACGATATGAACACCCTCACCCGTCAGAGCGTTCAGGTACGCCGGAAGGCAGGCGGTAAGCGTCTTGCCTTCACCTGTTTTCATTTCCGCGATGCGGCCTTGATGCAGAACGATACCGCCTATCAGCTGAACGCGGAAGGGCCGTAGGCCCAGCGTGCGTTTGGCGGCCTCTCGCACTGCCGCAAAAGCTTCGGGCAACAAATCATCCAGCGTTGCGCCGCCCTTGTATCTCGCTCTAAACTCTATCGTTTTGGCCGCCAGCGCCTCGTCCGTCATCTTCTCAAACTGCGGCTCCAGCGCTTCTATCTTATCAGCTTGCTGGTGGAGGGGCTTCAGCAGCGCATCAGGCCCCGCGCCAAACAACTTCTTCACTTTTTCAAACATTACGCTCTCCTTCAGGCTGTAAAGCCATTTTGAATTATATCATGTATGGCAACATTCCTGCAATGGTTTACATTTGTGGCCGCGTGCGGTATGATTAGCCGCAACAAGAGTAAGGAGCACTTCATGTATAGCCAACAGGATCTGCAGGACATCTCAAGGCAACTAAGGACGCGGATATTGGTTTGGGCCATCCCCGAAGCGTTGCTCATTGCGGGCATAGTCTTGAGCATCATTCGTCGCGTTGAGTTGCTCACCATGCTGCTGGTGATTCTGTTTTCCTTTATCGCGATTTTTTCGTGGGGCTTGTATCTAAGCCCCGT
>LFRM01216903.1_pt1 | contig 13452 bp, 11 predicted proteins | sample 618341 | NCBI WGS metagenome assembly LFRM01 (sample SAMN03654438, study PRJNA283298) | anaerobic digester metagenome | isolation source: pool of bioreactors CSTR01a, CSTR02a, and CSTR03a thermophilic anaerobic... | place: Denmark: Kgs. Lyngby | collected 2014-05-21 | reverse complement strand
CCTGCTGATCGTGTGCGCGACACTGACGAGCGTGAAGAAAGCTGGCAGCATGCGATTGCCTTAGCGGCAACCTTGACCGCTGAAGAGCTGCTGGGGCTGGATAACGAGACTATTTTGCACCGTTTGTATCATGAGGATCAGGTTCGCTTGTTTCCCGCGACTGACGTCAAGTTTCAATGCAGCTGTACCCGTGAGCGCTCGGTGCAAGCTTTGCTCAGTCTTGGCTTAGAAGATCTGCAGTTGTTGCTGGCAGAAAAAGCAGGCACTATCGAGATTGATTGTCAGTTCTGCAATGAACGTTATTTATTTAATGAAGCCGATGTTCTGCAAATGTTCGCTGAACAAGATGCGACTGATGCCTCGGGCACAGTGCATTAATTGCATAACTCTGGCATAATCGCGGACACTTTTTCATTGTAGTGCTTTTGCGGAAGTGCTACAAAATTCTTGGAGGACTCGGCTCGGGCCGTTGGGGAACTCATGACGCAAGCAAAAACCGCTGTGTATACTGATATTAGTGCTGCTCAATTGATTGAAGAGGCTGTTCGCCGTGGCGAAGGCCATTTGGCTGTGAATGGTTCGTTAGTTGTTGAAACCGGGCACCGAACGGGACGTTCGCCGGCTGACCGCTTTATCGTACAAGAGCCTAGCACTGACTCCCAGATTGCTTGGGGCCCAATTAACCGCCCAATAGCGCCGAATATCTTTGATGCGCTGTGGACTCGTGTTGAAGCCTATGTGGCTGAGCGCGAAAGCTTTGTTTCGCATGTGCATGTTGGTTCTGATCCTGCGCATTATTTAGCAGTTAAAATGACCACAACAACGGCTTGGCACAACCTGTTTGGCCGTTGCTTATTCATTACTCCTGATGCGTTTAATCCATCGAGCAGAGAACAATGGCAAGTGATTAATGCGCCGTTCTTTGAGTGCGTACCAGAGCGTGATGGTACCAATTCAGATGGTTGCGTGATGATTAACTTCGCCGCGAAAAAAGTTCTGCTAGCAGGTATGCAATACGCTGGCGAAATGAAAAAAGCCATGTTCTCGGTACAAAACTTCCTTTTGCCTGAGCATGATGTGTTGCCTATGCACTGTGCGGCCAACGTGGGTGAAGACGGCGATACCACTTTGTTTTTTGGTTTGTCCGGTACTGGTAAAACCACGCTCTCTGCTGATGAAAGCCGTTACCTGATTGGTGATGACGAGCACGGTTGGGGTGTGGGCACTGTGTTTAATATCGAAGGCGGTTGTTATGCAAAATGCATCGATTTGTCTGAGAAAAACGAGCCAGTGATTTGGAAAGCTATTAAGTTTGGCGCGGTGTTGGAAAACGTTGTTCTGAATGAAGAACGCGTCCCTGATTACAGCGATGACAGCTTGACGCAAAACAGCCGTGCCGCCTATCCGCTAGAAAACGTTGAAAAGCGTGTGATTGCGAACCGTGCTGGCGAACCTAATGCTGTGATCTTCTTGACCTGTGACCTGACTGGCGTACTGCCACCAGTGTCCATTTTGAATAACGAACAAGCGGCTTACCACTTCTTGTCAGGCTACACCGCATTGGTTGGTTCAACTGAAATGGGTTCAGGTTCAGGTATTAAATCAACCTTCTCTACTTGCTTTGGTGCACCGTTCTTCCCACGTCCAGCCGGTGAGTACGCTGATCTATTGATCAAACGTATCCAAGGCTTCGGCTCTAAAGTTTATCTGGTTAACACCGGTTGGACGGGCGGCGGCTATGGTGTTGGCGAGCGCTTTAATATCCCAACCACCCGTGCTGTGATTGCCGCGATTCAAGGTGGCACATTAGTCGGTGCAGAAACTGAGCACTTACCGGTGATCAACCTCGATGTACCAAAATCTGTACCTGGGGTGGATAGCAACTTGCTTAACCCGCGCAATACTTGGGCTGATAAAGCAGCCTACGATGCAGCGGCGAAAGAGTTAGCGGCTAAGTTTGTGGATAACTTCAAGAAGTTTGATGTGGCTGATGCGATTACTAATGCAGGGCCGCAGCTGTAATTAGCAAGATTATTTATATAATCTAAGGCTGTACTTGAAAGTAAAGCTGAGTCTTGTAATAACAAGGCTCAGCTTTTTTATTTTAAAAGACAAATAATTAATCCAAAAAATATGATATATTTTTCAATTGCCTGCATTTTATTGACTGTAATTCTTATTTTAAATCTTAAAAAAGGATTTAAATTTCCGTTAATTACACTTTTTGTTTTACTTTTAAGCTTTATTGTAACGGTTGCTTATGTTGTATCTGATTATTTTACAGATAAAGGCATAGATGAGTCGGTTGTTTATCATTTGCGCTATGGCTTAGGTGATGCTGGGTTTGAAGAATATGCAGGTATAATTGCAGGGTCAACTTTAGGCTTGATTTTTATTGCGCTTCTTTTTTATTCTTTCATTAAATTAATTAATAGAAGAAAAGTTAACTTTAATAAGCAAGAAAAATTAAGTAAAGCGCCTGTTGTTTTATCCTTTTTAGCTATTATTCTAAATCCAGCTTCAGAAAATATATACAGTTTGATTTATTCGGAGTTTTCTAGCTCTTCTATAAATAATGAGGACTATATTAAAGTAAATGAAGTTGTTTCTAAAAAGCCTCTCAACCTGGTTTATATTTATGCCGAAAGCTTAGAGGAGACTTATTTTGATGAGTCTATATTCCCTGGGCTGATGCCTAATCTTAATAAAGTACGTAATAATTCAATAGTATTTAAAAATGTAGCACAAGTTACCCATACCGGTTGGACCGTAGCAGGTATGGTTGCGTCGCAGTGCGGCATACCGTTGTTTAGCGCGTCGCAAGGAAATGCAATGTCGGGAATGCCGCGGTTTTTGAGTGGTGCTACTTGTATAGGTGATGTATTAAACCGTAATAAATATAGCTTATCTTACCTTGGTGGCGCCTCATTAGAGTTTGCTGGCAAAGGTAACTTCTATAAGACACATGGTTTTTCATCTGTTCAGGGCCGTGCAGAATTAAGTCAAGAGCTAGCGGATGCCAGTTACCAATCAGCTTGGGGACTGTATGATGATAGTTTATTTAAACTAGCTAAAGAAAAACTTGCTGAGCGCTCTGCTGAGCAAGATCCATTTGCTTTATTTATGCTCACTTTAGATACTCACCATCCAAGAGGGCACCTGTCGTCAAGCTGCGCTAAGCAAAATTATTTAGATGGCAGTAACGAAATTCTAAATGCTGTGCATTGTTCGGATAAATTAATTAGTGAGTTTATAGGCTATCTCAAAAATGAGGGGCTGGATAAAAACACATTAATTGTGATTGGTTCTGACCATTTAGCCATGAAAAATACTGCAACACACCTGTTAAATCAAGGTGATAGAAAAAACATGCTAATTATGATTCCGCCTGGATTGCAAGAAGGCGTTGTGATTGATACTCCAAGTTCTATTCTCGATGTTTCTGCAACTATTTTGCCGTTAATTGGTTTTGAAAGTGATGAACTCGGTTTTGGACGAAATATTTTAAACAGCAGTAAGCCTAAGCTTATTGAGAAGCACGAGAACTTTAACAGTTATTTAAATGCTAGCAGTGATTTAGTTGCATCTTTTTGGAATTATCCGCAAGCCATTAGTAATATAGAATTAAAAGGGATGGAAAATAAAGCCTATTTTGCTGATGAAGTTGTTAAGTATCCTGTGTTATTTTTAATAAATGATGATTATTCAACTGATAAAGTTATTTTTGAATTTAATTCAGAAAAAAAGTTGAGTGAGTATTTACAAGAAGAAGGAAAAGGCAGAAAGATATTGTGGATTGATCAGTGTAATAAGATCGACTCTGTTTTTGCAAGGGGCCAGTCAGCAGAAAAAATGCAAAATTGTATTGCTGTTGGTAGTTTAGGTAGTGAAGAAGCACTAATTAAAAAAATTAAAAAAACAACGGTAATAAAGAAAAAAGAAATTTTAAATAAATTCAATAAAAAAAATGAAGAACTCAGTCAAGATAGTTATAAGAAACAAATAGATATTTTAGAAAAGCTAACACTTTATGGCCATCATATCGAGGATTACAAGATGTTACCTAAAGATTCTCGTTATAAGTCAATATTTATAAAGTCGGCTGCTGGAGTTGATGATGGTGAGTCTTTTATAAGATATTATGATGGTATCAGTGTGCAAGAAATTCAAGGTTTTACCCGTGGTTTGAATTTAGTTGGTTTTAGTAACGATAAATCTCCAAAAATAATTCATAAATTAGACACGTGCGGATTTTATAAAGAGCTAGAAAGTGAAAATAATATTACAGAAATTTTAAATAAAAGTGATTATAGTTTTTATTTGTTGGTGTCTCATGATAGTACAGTATGCGAAAGCAGTGAGCTTTTAAATAAATTTATGAGCGGTAGTAATTTAAAATTATGGTCGGATCTTGCTTGGCGTCAAGCTTATATTTCAGTAATTAAAAAAGACGGTGAACCTTTAGAGTTGCTTGGAGAAAAAAGGCAATCAATTAAGGTCGGTTTAAAATGATAATTTAAGCGATAATCTTATGGTTAATAAAATAAAAGAATTTATAAGTAAAATAATTGAAAGAATATTCAAAAATAATTCGTCTATAAAAATAAAAACTAATGTGGTTGAAAAACCTGCTTTGGATATAAAGTTTTCAATTGATAATATATCCAAAGGTGAGGTGGTAAATGTTATTGAGTTAGAAGGCTGGTTGTATAGTCAGGAGAAATCATTCAATTTAACCATAGAGTTAAATGGTTTTGTGATTAAAATATTTCAGCCCGAAATAATACGTTTAGATGTATGTGCAGTATTTGCTGAAATTGATAAAGATATTAAAACAGGATTCAAAATAGATGTTCCTATAAGCAATATTTATTTTAATAGTCGTGGTGCAACTAGAGTTAAGTTGTTTTATAGTTCCGATGATACTAAAAAACTGCTTGCCAGTAGCCTCGTTTTTAATAAAGAAAGCTATCAACAGCTTCAACCTAAAGTAAGTGATGTATTTTATTTTACAGTGGCCAGCAGCAATATCAGTTTAGGTGGATTTGGCGACTTTAAAGAAAAGCTAGGGCCTTTTGCAATTGGTCATTGTCAGTTAGGTTTCATGGCCCCTGTCTTATACATGCGAAGCACTTTAGGTACACAGCATGATTGGCACTTTGATCCTGACTTTGATACCTCGACTAAGCAGGACAATAATAAGTTGGTCGTTGCTGATAGCCTTGCCCAGATATTAAATTATTCTAAAAGATTCAATATCCCTTGCTTAATTGGCTTAAATGGAGGTATTTGGAGTGATGCATCAGGCACATGTCCTGAGTGGGATCTAACTGATCATCTGGAAGAAGACATTAATAATTGTCAATGGAATCAGCGTGATGAGGTCATGCCGGATGATTACTTAAAGCATCTAACCGGTGCAGAGTCCGCCCCTGAACTATCACGTTCACTGACTCTAACCCATTATAATGAAACAGTGCGAGCCTATAAAAAGCGCAACCTACAGCAAGCAGGGAAAGTTATTGCTCAATTTGCACAGGAAAATCCACAGCTGTACATTGGTACAAACCTTGATCCTGACTGCTATCAAAACCCTTTCTTCGAGGGGGAGCAATGGTATGATTTTAATCCTTCATTCTTACAGCAGTTTAGAGACTGGTTAGCTGCTAGCGGTGCGTATGCCAACGAACTTAAAAGCACGGTAAAGCATGCGCCGTACACTTTAGAAAGTTTAAATACTGATATGGACACTACCTTTGCTTGCTGGGACGATGTTTCACCACCCAGGGATAAAATATGTAAATTATGGAATACTGAAGATAAGTTTCTTAACCTGTGGGAAGAGTTTAGACGACATGCGGTGCAAAGACACTATTCTGATTTAGCAAGCTGGTTATCAGAGGTTGGCATTAGTAGTGATGTTATTTATTCATCACAAGGCTTTACTGCACCACAATTTAGCTTTGAGCCTTTTGCTCTAAAGCTCAATAGTCCAGTAAAAAACTATGACTCGGGCGGAATGTCCTTAGAGGGTAGCAAGCCAGGGCAAGGGCATGTTGGTGCCATATTGTATGGTGAAAGCGCTCGTAATAATATTCGCACTGAAAACAGAATCCCTTTTTTCGAAAATATCCTAAAGCTAGACCCAGACTGGGCTGTAGTTGAGTTTAACCCGGCTGACTTACGCGATTCGCCAAAAGCCTTACCTGACTATGGGTTTGCTTGGGAATGCTTGCGAGAAATATTTAACCATCAAGCGCGCCTGATAAACCTAATGGCATGGAATGGTTCTACAGCAGATGATATCCACAAAGATCATTTTAATGCGCATATGGCCTTGCGCGATACCCCATTAGAGCTGGCTGTCATCGACTTTATGCTTGTCTATAGTGATGTGCCACGTGGTAGTGTGTGCTACAGCTTTGGTTCAAATAATTTTGCAAGCACAGATAATTGGACGAGTAGAGATACACAGCTAACAGCGACAACAGATGGATTGAAGGTTCATATTAATAATGCAGAAAGCTTTATTTTATATGCACCACAGATAAATTTATATCGGGATAAAAAAAGACTACTCATCGAAATACAAGGAACAACTGGAAATGTATTAGCTTTAAAAGCTACAGCAAACAATCAAAGTATAGATTTGAAAAAAGTTAAGCAAAATAAGAAAGCAAATATACATGTTTATGAGTATCAAGTACTTTCAGATATTCCTGATAATGCCGATATGTTTTCTTTGGAATTTAATATAAATAATCAGCAGGTTAAAGAGTTACTTATTAATCGAATTATTTTTTTAAATAAATAAATTTTCAGCTAGGTTGTTGTTAAAAGTATATATTATATTGGCTCTTGTTTTTTAAAACGTTGCTGTGAACAGGTAAGTTTTACTATGGGTTCTTATTTTTATATATTTTATAGTATTTATTTTTAATAATTGTTTTATTGGATTTAATTATCATAACTTGAATAGTGGATAGCTATATATGTACTCAGTTATAAATCTACTGCGCCCGCATCAGTATATAAAAAATGGGTTTGTGCTATTAGGGCCCTTATTCGCTCATCAGTGGTCCGCTCAGACATTGACTGAAGCTGTTCTGGCGTTTTTGGCTTTCAGTTGTATGGCAAGTGCTGTTTATGTGTTGAATGACATCATGGATATTGATGCCGATAGAGAGCATCCTATTAAGTGCCATAGGCCTTTGCCTAGCGGTCAAGTTTCACTATCGCTTGCCAGAACTTTACTAGTAGGAATGCTTACGGCCTCAATTCTGCTTTCTTTGACAGTGAGTCTTTGGGTTACGTTATTTGTATCGATTTATTTTGTTATGAATATTTTGTATTCGTGGCGACTAAAACATGTTGTTATTCTAGACGTGTTTATTATTTCCGTAGGCTTTATGCTGCGAATCTTAGCAGGCACGGTAGGGCTGGGTATCGCGCCATCAGCTTGGTTACTTCTTTGTGGTTTAATGGTGACACTATTTCTTGGTTTCACGAAACGCCGAGCCGAACTGCTAATGCTAGAGAACGCAGGCGGTAGCTCTAATCTAACTCGTAAAGTCCTAGATGATTACAGCCCAGCTGTATTGGAACAGTTTATCTCTGTTACAGCTGCCTGCACAGTTCTCAGTTTTGGACTTTACACAGTATCTCCACAAACTATTGCGCTGCACGGCACTGATAACTTGATTTACACCTTACCCTTCGTCATTTACGGGATTTTTAGATACTTGTTTTTACTGCATCACAAAGGAATGGGGACTGATACCGCAAAAGATCTATTAACGGATTGGCATTTGCTATTTACCATTTCTGCTTGGATTATAACCACGCTGTGGGTTTTAGCGTGAGCAGCACTATTGCCCAGCTTGATGGCTGGCGATTGAAGGCGCTTATTTTATCTATTATCGCTGCTGCTGGTGGGTATTTAGCTTTTTCCCTTTGGGGCGGATGGCAAGAAGTCATCGATGCTTTTTTGCATATTGGTCTTCTGGGTACACTGATTGCTTTATTGCTTTCTTTAGTGAATTACGGATTGCGATTTATTCGCTGGCAGATTTATCTAAATAAGCTAGGCCACTCTATTCCTTGGCTGCCGAGTTTGCGTATTTATTTAAGTGGCTTTGCTCTCACTACTACACCCGGCAAAGCCGGCGAAGCATTTAGAGGCGTGCTGCTAAAACAGCGTAACGTGCCTTTTCCTGCGACTTTTGCTGCATTAATCAGTGAGCGCTTATCTGATCTTGTTGCTATTGTACTGCTGACATTGGTTGGACTAAGTGAATATCCACAAGCCAGAGGCATGGTGTTTGTTGGTGTTCTGGGCATAGCCATGGTACTGGTATGTATCTCCAGTCGCACCATACTGAATTACGTGCAGCAATGGGCTAGCCCTCGCAGTGGCAAGTTATGCAAACTGTTAATCCAGCTTGCTCACTTGCTGAGTGAAGCACGCCGCTGTCATACCCCAGGTTTACTAATCCTCGCCACACTCATAAGCGTTGTGTCGTGGGGAGCAGAAGCCGTTGCTTTTTATTTGGTGCTAGAGTGGCTTGGTGCGGATATTAGTTTTTCGTTTGCTATATTTGTCTATGCCATATCAATGCTAGCCGGTGCGCTGAGCTTCTTGCCTGGCGGATTAGGTGGCGCAGAAGCGATTATGATTTCACTATTGGTATTAAAAGGTATGGCTATGCCGGCTGCTATTGCAGCTACTGTATTTATTCGCTTAGCAACGCTTTGGTTTGCTGTGTTGATTGGCTTGCTAGCATTGTATAAAAGCCGTAAAGGGGAAGCAGTATGAGTCAGCTGCTGTCGTGGAATCGATTACCTCAGTGTTCACCCGATAAAATTTACACTCTAACTGAGTATGCTATTCCTGGCCTGGCGCATGCTCCGCACCCTTTATTAGCCTATGGCAATGGACGCAGTTACGGTGATGTCTGTCTTAATGATAGGGGGACATTGTTGCATACCTGTGCGCTGGATAGGTTTATCTCATTTGATCGAACAAGCGGCGTACTCCGCTGTGAAAGCGGTGTGACACTGCAAAGTATTCTGCAGTTAGTGGTACCCCATGGCTGGTTTTTAGCGAGCACTCCAGGCACTCAGTACGCCACTATAGGCGGAGCGCTTGCCAATGATGTGCATGGTAAAAATCACCATGCACACGGTAGTTTTGGTAATCACGTTCGAGCCTTTGAGCTTATCCGCTCGACAGGAGAGGTGTTACTGTGCCGCCCTGATCAGAATGCCGAGATGTTTCGCGCTACAATTGCAGGGTTGGGCTTAACCGGTCTGCTAAGCTGGGTTGAGATTCAGTTAATGCCCGTCAACAATCCATGGATGTGGGTTGAAGCACAGCGTTTCAGCAATCTTGAGCACTTTTGGCAGCTTAATAAAGAGGCCGAACAGCACTGGCCTTACACTGTTGCTTGGATTGACTGTCTTGCCAGCGGTAACGCCCAAGGCCGGGGGATTCTCTTTACTGGAAAGCATGCTGCCAACCAAACCCATCTTCCTAGCTATAAAGCACGCAGCAAACGTGTTCCTTTTGATCCACCTATTTCTCTGGTTAATCGCTTAAGTTTGCGTAGCTTTAACGCTTTATATTACCGCCAACCGGTAAAGCCACAGGGAAGTTTGTGCCACTACGCGCCTTATTTTTACCCGCTGGATGCTATCCAAGACTGGAACCGGATCTACGGCCATAAAGGTTTTTATCAGTATCAGTGTGTGCTGCCACCAGAAGTAGCGTCTGAAGCAACTGCTCAATTGCTTGATGCTATTGCTCAGAGTGGGCAAGGCTCTTTCCTTGCGGTGCTGAAAACGTTTGGCTCACAAGAGTCTGTAGGAATGCTTTCTTTCGCAAGACCCGGAACAACACTGGCGCTTGATTTCCCTAATTTGGGAAATAAAACCCTACAATTATTCCATCGATTAGATGCCATCGTTAGTGAAGCAGGTGGTGCGCTCTATCCAGCTAAAGATGCTCGTATGCCAGCCTCTTTATTTCAGTCTGGTTTTCCAAACTGGGAACGTTTTTCAGATTTTATTGATCCTGCTTTTTCATCACATTTTTGGCGGCGTGTAACCTTATGAATAGTTTAAATCGTGTTGTAATATTTGGTGTAACCTCAGCTATTGCTGAGCAGACTGCACGACAACTGGTACAAAATGGCGCTTCTATTTATTGTATTGGGCGCAACCCTGACAAGCTCAGCAGGATTCTTACTGATCTAAAAGTAAGAGCGGGAAGTGATCAGACGATTGCAGGTGTCAGCGCTGATTTAACCGATACATATCAGCATCTCGCTCTTATTGAGCAAGCCAGTGAGGCTCTCGGTGGTCTTGATGCCGCACTTATTGCTCATGGTACGTTGCCTGATCAAAAAGCCTGCGAAGCTGATGTGGCGCTGACATTGCAAGAAATTGAAACCAATGCGCTCAGTGTGGTGAGCTTGCTGTCGTTGCTTGCTAATCAATTTGAAGCACAAGGCAAGGGTGTCATTGCCGCAATTAGTTCTGTTGCTGGCGATCGTGGACGACAGAGTAATTATGTCTATGGCGCAGCTAAAGGCATGGTTAGCTTATTTATGCAGGGCTTACGTAACCGCCTCGCAAGTAAAGGCGTATCAGTTGTGACGATTAAACCTGGATTTGTCGACTCACCAATGACGGCTGACTTTGATAAATCCGGACCGCTCTGGGCCAAACCAGAAACGATTGCTAAAGGCATCGTCAATGCCATGCAGAAGGGTAAAGGTGACGTTTATTTACCTTGGTTTTGGTACATGATTATGCAGATTATTAAGCATATTCCTGAGGCTATTTTTAAGCGTTTGTCGCTATGAATGGCGCACCTGTATCAAGTGCAGATATAAATGACACGCCTGTAGCCTTTTTTGACTTTGATGGCACACTGACCACCGGCGATACATTAATGCCATTTCTTAAGTTTGTTGTGGGTAGGCCTAAATACTATTGGAATTTAATACTCGTCAGCCCAGTATTGGTTGGCTATTTCTTAAAGCTGGTACGCAATGATATTGCCAAAGAAACAGTGCTTAAACGCTATCTTGCTGGATACCCTATTGATCAATTATTTGAATTAGGCAAGCGTTTCAGCGCAGAAGTTATCCCAGGCATGTTGCGATCAGAGGCTATTCAGCGACTCAGATGGCACCAAGAGCAAGGCCATGATTGTGTACTAGTCAGTGCTTCATTTGATATTTGGCTGCAATTTGTTGGGCAAGATTTAAATGTATCTCATGTGATTTCATCTGAACTATTTACACAATCACAAATAGTTGATGGACGTCTAAATGGCTTAAATTGTTATGGAAAAGAAAAAGCTAAAAGAATCAAAGCATGGATGAAAGCAGAAAATAGAACACCGTCTTTAACCTATGCATACGGTGACTCAAGCGGTGATACTGAAATGTTAAGCATGGTTGACGAAGGTTTTTTTATTAGATCCGCTAAAGACTTTGCTAAAAAGTATAGTTAGCTTTGGCTTGGAGTTTAGTTAAATGACACTTAATTTTAAAGTTAAAAATATCTTTACTAGTTTATTTTTAATTTTTATTGCAGTGTATTGCATGTTTTTTTTATATAAGCCTGGGTTTATTGGGTATGCTAATAACTATGATTTTATTAGACATTCATCATGCGTGGGTTTGTGGAGTTATATCCCAGATCATCCTAAAGAAGCAGGCCACCCAAGCGTACCCAGTGATAAATTATTATACGATGGAGATATAATAAAAGGTGCATGTATTAAATCGTCTGATAATATTTCATCTTATATAATTACACGGTTCTTATCTGTTGGTGATACTGTAAGCTTTATCAAATTAAGCTCAGTAAAAATAGTTTTTTTACTGTTTTTGTCATTTGTTGCTATTGCATTAAGTAAGTCAAAGCTTGTACCTAGTCTTGTTTTATTTAGCATTTTAACTGAGTGGATTTATCTTGCGTATGCGAATACGTTGTATGGGGAGTTTTCTGTTGTTTCTGCATTCGTATTAATTATAATATGTACTTATAGTTTGCTTTATGAAAAGAATACTAAATACTCAAAGTTACAAGCATTGATACTTGTTGTGTCAATTGTATGGCTGGGTTTAAGTAAGCAGCAGTGGTCTTATTTTTCTTTTTTATTAGTATGCGTTTCTTTTTGGGTTGTTTTTCAGCGTACATTACTAAAGAAAGTTTCTTTTCTTTTTTTGTTTTTTAGTTTAATTAGTGTGTCTGCTTTTCAAATTATCAATAAAGGTAGTTTTAAAAGTGAAGGATCTATCAATTCTGCAAATAAAATAAATACTTTTTTCCATGCTGTGCTTCCAGAGGCGACTGATCAGCTTAAAGCGTTAAGAACTTTAGATTTACCGGATCGTTGTTATGCTGATATAGGTAAAAATTGGTATCATCCTGAACAAAATGCTTTAAATAATTGCCCTGAGATTCAAACAGCCAGTCGAGCAAAGCTGTTTAAGCTGTTTATTCAGGACCCAGCGACATTTTATATGCCAATAGTAAAATTTACAGATGAGATGAAGCTTTTTTATCCTGACTATTTAGGCTTGACTGTTTCGGGTGATGTCAATGCACTCAAAAAGCTTGAGTATCTTAAAAAGATTTCAATTAGCAGTGTAATAATTAAAATGAAATCATCTGTTTTCTTTATGATTGCATTGTTTTTTTTCATTTTTGCCCTTGTTACCGGCATGATTTTATTTTTTATGCCTAAAAGGGTGCCTTTAAGGCTGGCTTCTTATATGTATTTATTTACTGTGGGTGGGCTTACTACTGGGTACTCGATAACTTCTTCTGTGTTTGGTGATGGTTATATTGAAGCTGCAAAACATGCTGTGCTTTTTTTAGGTGGGTTTTATATACAGTTTATAGCTTTACTTTGTATCCTTTTCTTCCTGGCTGCTTCAGTTTTAAAAAAACATCAGATCACGGAACTCACTGCGCAATTGAAATGATCGTATCTGGTTGTAATTCAGACTCACAGCCAAGGGCATAACTGGGCACGGCTTCTCTTGATCGCAGCCTGATAAATTTGGCGGTTGCAGACTCTGAATACAATTGACGAGTTTGCCCAAGATAATTGAATTTTTGCTCCTGCACGGCCTGGCTTAAGAAGAGATTTGCCGGCAGTAGTCTTTTTAGCTGGTAGGGCGCTGAATATTTTGTTGTAATGCTCCGTTTTTCAGCGGCACTTAAATCTGTAGTGAGGGTCTACAACTGTTGTTAGGTTGCGTCCCGCCCTAGCCGCTTTATATGCTTCGAACGCAACTGTTTTTAGTTTTCAAAACGGTTTATCTATTGTATGCGTGCTTTTAGGTCGTTTGTGTCCAGATTGCAGCGTTTTAGCTTGGAAAACGACGGTATGATTTTACAGGAAGAATCTTGCATGCTCTTACCAGAGCT
>LFRM01103041.1_pt1 | contig 13456 bp, 14 predicted proteins | sample 618341 | NCBI WGS metagenome assembly LFRM01 (sample SAMN03654438, study PRJNA283298) | anaerobic digester metagenome | isolation source: pool of bioreactors CSTR01a, CSTR02a, and CSTR03a thermophilic anaerobic... | place: Denmark: Kgs. Lyngby | collected 2014-05-21 | reverse complement strand
TTTAAGCGCATTGGCCATGGCCTGCATTGCCCCCGAGGCATTGAATACACCTATTGCAACTAGCATGCCAACCAGGAAAGGGATAATTTTTATTGCAGTGGTAAACCCCTCTTCAGCACCTTCCACAAAGGCCTCATAAACCGGGACACCTCTCAAAAAAGCAATTAAGGGAATGGAAAAAATCATTATGGGGATGGCCCACCTGGAAATCTGTTCTACAAGCTGTACCATAATTAAGGCCTTCCCTTCCTTTTTTTCCATATTGCTGCAAAGATCCTGTCACAGGTAACTGCTGCAGTGGTAGCACAAGCCGTGGCAAAAATAGTTGTGCCTACAACAGCTGTAGGGTCAGAGGAACCGGCAGCTACCCTTACCCCGAGAATTGTAGCGGGGATTAAAGTAATACAGGAAGTGTTGATAGCCAGGAGGGTGCACATTGCTTCACTGGCTTCTTTTCTACCACTGTTAAGTCTCTGTAGTTCCTTCATGGCCTTAAGCCCCATGGGTGTAGCGGCATTTCCCAAACCGAGTACATTAGCGCTGATGTTCATTACAATTGCTCCCATGGCCGGGTGGTTTTGGGGTATGGAAGGAAAAAGGTGTTTCGTCAGGGGTCTTACTATGTAAGCGATAAAGCTGATAATTCCCGCCCGTTCTGCTATTTTCATTAATCCCAGCCAGAGGGCCATGATGCCAACCAGTTCAAAGGCGATATTGACCGCATTTTTTGCTGCCTCCATGGCGGATGAAGTGACTACTTCAATGTTTCCGTTCAAGGCTGCTACGGCTATACCTGAAAGGAGGAGCGCCAGCCACACAATGTTTACCACAACACCATCTCCTCGGGTCTTTCTTGGTACAAGTTATGAGAAATGTAAGAAGAATAGAACAGGCACCCTCTTTTGGGGATGCCTGTTTGCTGTATTTTCGCTGACAGTTGCTGGCGGCTCATTACAATTCGCCGCAGGAGGCGTATAAGTTCTGCCTTACTTATTTATTTTTACTTCTTTAAGCCGGAGCCAGGTAAGCGAGAACATTTACCACCAAACTCCAGAGGGAACTGAGAAAACTTGGTTTTTCGTAGTCCTGCGAGGCAAGCAGGTTGACCATCCCTACAACTTCTCCGTCAACCTTGTAAATGGCCTTGCCGTATATGGTTCCTTTTCTTAGGGGGAGGGGAATATTTTCAGGTACTGTTATTTCCATTTGTACCTCATTTGCTTCTTCCAGGCGCAAGGCGGCATATAGAGGTTCGGCAGCAATAAGGCCTAATTCCTGTTTATTTTCCAGGGTTACCTTTTTTACAACTTCCCCTTGGGACAGGAGAAGTGTCCTGTCAAAATTGTTAAAACCATAATCGAACAGCTTCTTAACCTCCTCGGTTGCCACAGGGCAATCCATAACTACCGCAATCAATCTCATACCGTCTCTTGTTGCTGAAGCCACAAGGCAGTACCCCGCAGGAGTAGTAAAGCCGTTTTTAATTCCATCGGCACCGGGATACAACTCTGGGTTTTGAATAAAAGCATTTTTGTTGGTGAGCATTCTGTTCCACTCATGCCCTGCCCAAGGGATGATCCTTTTCTGGGTAGCAACAATCTTTTCGAATTGTGGATTTTTCATTGCGTACCTGCCCAGGAGAGCTAAGTCATAGGCACTGGAATAGTGGTTTTTATCGTGGAGTCCGTGAGGATTAACATAATGAGTATCCACAGCGCCGACATCTTTTGCCAGGGAATTCATCATTTCCACAAAATCTTTTTCACTGCCGGCAATATGTTCGGCTACAGCTACGGTTGCATCATTAGCTGAGTTTAGGAGCATAGCGTAAATCAAATCTTCCAGGGTAAGTACCTCTCCTGTTTCCAGCCATATGGCCGACCCGCCTGTTTCTGCAGCATATTTACTGATAACAACCTTGTCTTCCAGATTGCCTTTTTCCAGGGCGATAATCCCGCTGGTGATTTTTGTGGTACTTGCCTGGGGCAAGCGCATATGGGGGTTTTTTTCATAGAGTACCCGTCCTGAGTCAGCATCCATTAAGACTGCTGATTTAGCGTTGATTTCCATGGCTGGTGCCACAGCCGGGAAAAATAGAAAAACACAAAAGAAGGAAAGCAAATATGTAATCCAATTTCGTAAATGCAACGAAATCATCTCCGAATTTTGGCGAATTTTGATTGCCTCAAAATATATTCGAGACCAATTACGAATTTCCTGTTTCACAGAACTGCTTCCTTAAGTTACCGAATTTGAGGCAAAAAAAACACCGGTCATTTTCGGCCGGGTTTTGGAAAAAACAAATTTTTAGTTGGTTGATAGGGTTTTGGTTAATTGGGTGTGGTATAGGGGTTATCATTGGTGTAAGTAGCATCGTTGGAAATCCCTTCGCCCTTCAATATACTGCGGATTTGATTGAGAAGCCTGGGAGCTGCATCGATTAAATGATCCAAAGCTGCATTGCCTTCGACAGGAAGCAATCGTACTTCCCGTCCACTGCTAACCAGAAAGCCGACAGGCCTTACTGATACACCGGCGCCGCTGCCTCCCCCAAAAGGGTAAGAGGAGTTTTCAGATTTGCTGCCTCCGGAGGGCTCAAATTCTCCTCCTCCTGCTGCAAAACCTGTACTCACTCTGGATATCGGAATAATGATACTGCCGTCAGGTGTTTCTACAGGGTCACCTACGACAGTGTTGACGTCAACCATTTCCCTAATGCTTTCCATTGCCGTTTTCATTAAGTTCTCAATTGGATGGTCGCTCACGCAGTCTTACTCCCTTCGAGACTAATTTGAACATAAAAGCCAATACCAGCAGACGAATAACTGCAATAATAATATAGCCCGTAGGCAATTTGAATATACAGTCTAACTCAGTTCTAATTGTTTCCTGGTCAAATACAGGGGTAATATCAATGTCTGTATCGCAATCATCGGAATTTATATTTTTTTGCAGGAAGCTGAAAAGGATTCCTTTAAGACTCCATAATATTCCGCTTCCTATCCCTGTTGCCGCCGCATCACCAAAACCGAGTTCTGTCTTCCAAAAGAAGCGTATGCAGGTAATATGTCTAATAAGCCACAAATTGATGCGAAAAAAATCTTTTACAAAGTCGAGGGTCCTGTTTGCAGGAGGTAGTTTTTGAAATTTCTTTAATCCCTTTGTACCAGCATCATCACGTACAGTCTTTTCTTTGGAAACCGTTGGAAACTTGACTGTATACCTCAAGAAACCAAGGAGGCGAAAGATTATTTTTCCCCGGACAGATGTTCCTTCCTGGATAAAGTAGAGGCGAAATTTCAGAGGCAGAAGGCATAAAAGGGCAAAAGCCATTATAATTACTGGGATTATTATCTGGGGCTTCATGGTGGAAATAACCTCCGTGAGATATCACCCCATAGTATTCCCTAATTCAATGAAAAGAAGACAGGCGGTTTTACCTGTTTGAAAAAATTTCCGTATTATTTTGTAAACAAATTATCAGGTTAAAGGGCAGAGAGGGACATGACCGGTAGATGGAGGAGAAGTTGTTTTTTACGGCAGGCATTCCTTATCAGGTTGTTTAAATTCTTCCAGAGGTGGAAGGTCATCCAGCGACTGGAGGTTGAACTGGCGTAAAAATTCATTGGTTGTTATGTAAAGAACCGGTTTCCCGGGAGCATTTTTCCGTCCCTGTTCGGCTATCAACCCCCTGTCCAAAAGGGTTTGCAGTACGCCTTCAACTTTAACTCCGCGAATTGCTTCGATTTGCAGTCGGGTTACCGGCTGTTTATAGGCAATAATTGAAAGGGTTTCCAGGGCTGCATGTGAAAGAGGCCTTCTCCGTACAGGAAAGACTTTTTCAATGTAATCGGCATGCTCCGGCCGGGTGCACATCTGCCAGCCCCCGTCAAGCAGAACAATATCGAGGCCTAAGCTCTCCCGAGAATAAATATTGCGCAGCTGCTGGATTGTGTATTCAACCACATCTGCATCTAAACCGCTGAGTCTGGATAATTCAGAGGTTGTGAGAGGCTCGGGACTTAGAAAAAGCAGGCATTGTACTGCAGCTCTGTATTCTTCAAACATTATTTCACAGACCTCCTAGCCTAAGGTACGGCTCCGGACAATGATAGTCCCAAAAGTATGTTCCTGGAATATCTTTACTTTGCCTAGGCGGACCAGCTCCAGCAGGGCCAAAAAAGTGACAATTATCTCAGCCTTTTGGGCATGGGGCGGAAAAAGCCTGTCAAATGTAATGCCCGATTCCCCTCTTTCGGCAACGATACCGGATACAACTTTTATTTTGTCCCTGACATTGAATTCCTGACGGGGGAGTTCAAAAGCCGGCTGTTCCTTAGTCTCAGGTTCCCGGTGCAGTATGGTATCCAGCGCGCTTAAAAGGTCCTCCAGGCAAAGCCCCTCAAGGTAAGTGCTGGTGCTGACAGAATTAACATAATTTTGCAGATCATGGGGACGGACATAAGCTTTTGGTTCTTCCTCAAAACGCTGTTTAAACAGTCCGGCAGCTTCTTTAAAAGTCCTGTACTCCATTAAGTGCCTGGCCAACTCCTCGGCAATATCTTCCTCCTCCTCTTCTTCCAAAAGGTCTTGTTCCGGCGAGGGCAGGAGTTCTCTGACTTTTAGGGAAAGCAGTTTGGTGGCCAGGACAAGAAATTCGCTAAGTTCATCAGCATCAACGTTATTGGTTTTTATATAATCAAGATACTGCCTCGTAACCTCTGACACCGGGAGATTTTCTAGATCAAGCTTTTTTTTCTCTGCTAAATCCAGCAGTTCCTTTACTGATTTATCGGCAGTATCGGGAATGGACAGCACCGGTTTAAAGCTCATCGTGCCCAACCTACATTCTCATTGCGTCATAGACGGCATCTAAAGTGGCACCTGCTGCTGATCTGGCTTTTTTGTCACCCTCGGCAATTAGTTCTTCCAAGAATCCTTTTTTCTTTTCCAGTTCATAACGTTTTTCCCGAATGGGCTTAAGGCTTAAGTCCATTTTTTCTGCCAGCTTCTTTTTGCACTGGACGCACCCAATTTCTCCCCTGCGGCAGGCTTCTTCTGTTTCACAAAGGGTTTCCTTATCATAAAGGGATTGGTAAGTGTATACGGTGCACACATCGGGATTCCCCTTGTCTGTTTTGCGAATGCGCTGGGGATCTGTAACCATTAATTTTACCCTTTCACCCAATTCATCAGCAGTGCAGGTAATGGCAATATCATTGTGGTAGCTCTTGCTCATTTTCCTGCCATCGATACCGGGGAGGACGGCAAGCTTGGCCAATTTGGCCTGAGGTTCCGGGAAAACTTGATGGTCATACAGATAGTTGAACCTTCTGGCAATTTCACGGGTAAATTCCAGGTGGGGAAGCTGGTCTTCACCTACAGGAACGGTATCGGCACGGTAAGCCAGGATATCCGCTGCCATTAATATAGGGTAACCCAGAAATCCATATGTGTTAATATCTTTACCCTGTTCTCCCAGCTGCTGAATCTGGTCTTTGTATGTGGGAACCCTTTCCACCCATGAAAGGGGTGTAATCATTGACAAGAGCAGGTGCAGTTCCGCATGCTGAGGTACATGAGACTGGATAAAGATAGTGCTCTTTTCCGGGTCAATGCCCACACTCAGCCAATCAAGGAGCATATCACGTGTTTTTTCTTTAATGAAACCGGTTTCATCAAATGAAGTGGTCAGAGCGTGCCAATCTGCAACCATGTAAAAGGTCTCATATTCCTCCTGAAGCTTAACCCAATTTTCCAGAACACTCAGGTGCCCAATGTGCAGTGTCCCGGTGGGTCTCATTCCGCTTAGTATTCTCCCGCGCATAAAACAAGTCTCCTTTCGCTTTTATCAGTTTTTTACCTTCAGTCTTAAAATGTAAAGCCGCTAAGGTAAATAAAAAAATCAATAATAGCCCTTACAGGCCTGCCAAGCAGTAAATCGATGACAGGTGTTACAATCAAAATTATCAGAATAGCAAATCCATACCTCTCAAGAAATTCTACAACTCCGTAATATTTGTATGGAATGAGGCCTGCCAGTATCTTGGAGCCGTCCAGGGGAGGTATTGGAAGTAGATTAAAAACAGCCAGTATTACATTATAGAATAATAGCAGGTAAAAAAATTGTTGTAAATATGCCGCTCCAGGACCATAGTAGCCTGAAGTCAGCAGAAACCGCAGTGCAACTGCCGAAAGATACCCTAAAATCAGGTTCATTAACGGACCTGCAAAGGCCACATACGCCATCCCCATTTTCCTGTCGCCCTTAAACTGTAGGGGATTGACCTGGACGGGTTTTGCCCAGCCAAAACCGGCTATGACCAGAAGCAATGTCCCGATAGGATCCAAATGCTTTATCGGGTTTAGAGTAAGCCGCCCCTGGTACTTGGCAGTCTGGTCTCCTAAAAAATAAGCAACTTTGCCGTGAGCATATTCGTGAAAGGTAATAGCCACTAAAATTGCAGGAATTGCTGCAAAAAACCCCTGCAAACCGCTAAAAGGCAATCAGATCACTCCTTCTTGAAGGAATTTCCATTATCCCCTTAGGCGCCGGGGAAGCACCTCCTGGCGCAGCAGATCCTCGTAGGTTTCCCGCCGGACGATGATATCTGCCTGCCCGTCCCGGACAAGTACAACCGCCGGCCTGGGAAGACGATTGTAATTGCTGGCCATGGTATACCCGTAAGCGCCGGTACAAGTAATGGCCAGGATATCACCAGGTTCCACCCGGGGCAGGGAGATGTCCTTAATTAAAATATCTCCTGACTCGCAGCACTTTCCTGCAATTGTCACGATTTCTTCAGGCTCATGGAGTGCCTTATTAGCTATAATCCCCTCATAAACGGCCCCGTAAAGGGCGGTTCGAATATTATCCGTCATGCCGCCATCCACGGAAATATATTTGCGTATTCCCGGAATTTCTTTGTAGGAACCTACCGTGTAAAGTGTTGTACCTGCCGGACCTACAATGGAACGCCCTGGCTCCACAATTATTCTGGGAACGGGCACCCCGTACCTCTCTGCATATTCAGTTGCAGCGCTGATAATATTTTCGGCATATTCTTCTATTGTTTTTGGTGTATCTCCCTTGCTATAGTAGATGCCGAAACCGCCTCCCAGGTTCAGTTCTCCAATAAGATACCCTGTTTTTTTATACATTTGGGCAATAAAATCAATCATTATTTCGGCTGCAGCAGCAAAAGAATCTGTTTCAAAAATCTGGGAGCCTATATGGCAGTGTATTCCTTTAAGAGTAAGAAGTTCTGACTTCAACACTCGCTTTCCTGCTTCCAGTGCCTGACCGGAGGCCAGAGAAAAACCGAATTTTGTATCTTCCTGCCCGGTCTGAACGTACTCGTGAGTGTGGGCCTCTACCCCTGGGGCAATACGCAGCATAACCGGGACCGGTTCATCTCCAATTTCCTGGATTATCTCTTCAAGGAGAGTCAGTTCATAAAAGTTGTCAACCACAATTTTGCCTACATGTGATTGTATTGCCATTTTCAGTTCTTCCCTGCTCTTGTTATTGCCGTGAAAATAAATCCGACGGGCGGGAAAACCGGCCTGTAGGGCAGTGAAGAGCTCTCCGCCGGAGACTACATCAAGGGACAGGCCTTCCTCTTTTATAATGGCAGCCATGGCCTGGGTAAGGAATGCCTTGCTGGCATAGGCAGCATCCCCTCCAAGATTATCAATGAAAGCCTTTTTAAATAAACGGCACTGTTGGCGGATATAGTTTTCATCCATCACCCAAAGGGGTGTGCCGAATTCTCTGGCAAGTTGGACTGTATCACACCCCCCAATTTCCAAATGGCCTGCAGGATTAATAAACATAGTTCCATGAAGCTTCACAGGCATCTCCCCTCTCCAAATCTTTGTCTCTTTTGAACATAGTATTAAAAATGGCGGCATGAGTTAACTCAAAGCCGCCAGGCAGATTTCTCAGAACGATACTCTATTTTATCATAACCATCAAGAGAGGTCAATTTTATCCTGTCTGTTGTGTCTGTTTTTGTGCTTGTTTGCAGAGCCCATCAACAGGCATTTCCGACCATTTTCCGCAGCGGTCTCCCCACCGGGCAAGGACAGCAGCCAATGTCTTTAATTCCACCACTTCACAGCGGTTTGCACAGCTGGTGCACTCAAAACTCTTTACATTAAATTCGGTACTGCAGAAAGAGAATCCCCGGAAATTCGTTCTCGTTCCCCTTTGCTTAACGGCGTCCCGGGCAAGAAGTGCTGCCCCGATTGCTCCCATTACATCGAAATACTTGGGTACAACTATGTCAGTATTTAATGCCTTGCTTAAAGCCTCCCGCATCCCTTTGTTAGCAGCAACTCCACCTTGAAATACTACAGGTGCAAGGATTTCCTTTCCTTTACCGACGTTGCTCAAGTAGTTGCGCACGAGAGCTTCGCAGAGACCTGCCACTATATCTGCCAGGTTGTGACCCATCTGCTGCTTGTGGATCATATCTGATTCGGCAAAAACAGAACACCTGCCTGCAATCCGCACAGGGTTTTTGGCTTTCAGTGCAAGGGCTCCAAACTCTTCAATAGGAAGGTTTAATCTGGCTGCCTGCTGGTCCAGGAAAGACCCGGTTCCGGCAGCACATACTGTGTTCATTGCAAAATCTGCAACAGTATTGTCCCTGAGGATTATGATTTTTGAGTCCTGTCCACCAATTTCAATAACCGTCTGGGTTCCCGGGACTTCTTCAAGAGCAGCAACAGCGTGGGCGGTAATTTCGTTTTTTACTGCGTCTGACCCTGCAATAACGCCGGCTAAATACCGTGCACTCCCTGTAGTCCCAACAGAACGGATTTCCACGTCACGGTTTCGCTGGTAAATTTCCACAAGTCCTTGCTGCAGGGCCTGTATTGGCTGGCCCTTAGTTCTAATATAGATTTTGTCAAGGAGTTCGTTGTTTTTGTCTATCAAAACAATGTTTGTGCTCACTGACCCAACGTCAATTCCCAAGTCGGCAAAGGCCATATTGTCCTCCTCCCGTTAAAGACCTTTAACAGCGGTAAGTTTCTTTGAGTTTTGTTTAGAACGGTAAATCATATCTACAAAGGCTTCCAGCCTGGTCAAGAGACCTGCCTCGCCGGATTGTTCGTCCACGTAAATAGTCATTATCGGAATTCTTTCCCTTTGTGAGACTTCAGGCAGAATTGCCTCAGCAACAATTTCCGGTCCGCAAGTTAAGGGCGCTATTTGAATCACCCCGTCAAAGCCCTGGCGGGCATAGAGGACGGTACTTCCAACAGTCTCTCTACCATGGCCGCCCACCATGTGGTTTAAGTAAGGGGATGCCAGTTTGCAGGCTTCCTCGGTTCCTTCAATGTCAAAGAATCCGTTTAATATATGGTCATTTACCCAACTGCTCAAATACAGAGAACGGTGGGTTTCGGCTCCCATTCTTCCCAGGTGCCTCTCAAGATTATGGTTTACAAAAGGCTCAAGAACAGTATAGATTTCCCCTACAACAGCAATACGAATGATCTGTCTTGATGTTTCGCTTACCAGACTGTCCAGTTCCTCCAGAACCTCTTTCTGGACATCAAGGACATCTTTACGGGTCCTGACATAATCGAGTTTTTCCAGTGCTCTGTTAAATACGGTATCAGCGGATCCGGGGTTTTTTTCCCGTGCCCTAACCTTCTCTACTTTTTTTTCAATATTGTCAGCTACGCAGCATTTTAACCAGCCCAGCCTGACTGCTGACAGGGCTTTTAAAGGGCTGCACTTTTTCAGCTTTCCCAGCTTGTGAACTAACTCGATAAAATGTTTTTCCGGGGGTTCGATGATAATCATTTCCATGGAATAACCCAGGTCATCCAGAATTTCTTTTTCCAGCCTTGAATAATAACCAAAGCGGCAGGGACCTACTCCCCCTGCCATAACAATGGTATCTGCTCCCTTTTCCGCTGCTTCAATGAAATTGCCCAGGTTGATTTTTAACGGCATGCAGATAAATTCCGGAGCAAAACGGGTTCCCAAACTGAGTGTCCTTTTGGTTGAGGGAGGTGGTATAACCACATCCATACCTAATTCTTCAAGGAGTGTTTTTACGGGCACCCACATAGTACCCATGTGAGGAAATGTTACTTTCAAGAAACTCCCCTCCAACTAATCATGTCAACAAAGGCCTCAAGGCGGGTCATTACCCCTGCCGTTCCGCTGTGTTCATCAAGTGTTAAAACCTGGAAAGGTATTTTCCTGTCTCTGCGCACATACCTTGCGGATAAGTCCTCGATCATAGAGTCGGGTCCGCAACCGAAAGCCTCTACGTAAAGTATTCCGTCCACTTTTCCCTCGTCTATATAATGGAGTACACTGCCCAACAGCCTTTTACCCATAGTCCAGAACATTCTCTTGGGAAGTCTATTCGCATAGGCATCGGAAACAGCTGTAGGAATAATGTCGGGAGTGATTACTTTAACTCCCATATTTTTTAGATGGCGGATTAAATCCATACTGATGTGTGTGTCGTAAAGGTTATAAGCATGTCCCACTACGGCAACGCACATTCTTTTCATGTTACATGTAACAGGTAGTTCCTTCCCCTTTTCAAGGGAGTCCAGCACATCGCATGGAAGGTGGCCTTTGTATAACCGGTCTTCGAATTCCTTTTGGAATTCTTCCGCATCATCCCAGGCCTGGTCAATAATCCTGTCCCTGCTTTCCAGGAAATGTCCCACTTCCCTGGCCGGCCTGTAAATGGAAGAAGAATTTTTGCTCAGGTCAAAGGTAGTATCAATTACGGTAGGAAGATCTTTCACATTTGAACGAATCATATCCGGGAGGCCCATAAATTTTGGGCAGATATATGTTTTTCTTTCCAAGCTTACAAGTCTTGGAAGGAACATCAAATCTACCTTATTTTTCAGGGCGGTTACGTGGCCATAGTAGACTTTGACAGGTAGGCAGGCCTCATCTACTGCGCATTTTATGCCTGCATCGATAATGCTTTTATTTGTAGGGGGCGATACAACTATCTGTGCTCCGAGGTTTTCAAAAAATCTCTTCCACAATGGATAGTAATAATAAAAAAAGAGCGCCCTTGGAATTCCAACTTTCAGCGGCATGAGACTCCTCCTGGAAGATGTATTCTAAAAATGTAGTATTGACGAAAGGGTACGCAATTATTCCCTGTACTAACAGAAATTAACAGATAATGTTACCAGATTTTCTTCCTCTCCCGCCGTTTGCGCCTGGAGGCAGGTCCGTTTTCCAGTTTGATTCTAACCTTCTCTGGCTCAGGTTTGGCAGCGGCCCTGCCAGGTGTTGCCTGCCGCTTGTAATCCTTTGATGGGCCGGCAAAGGGGCGGAGATTCTGTGTGGGAACAGGAGGCCGGATGAGGATGTCTCTGAATGACCTTAGATTGAAAGGAATTAACGGCCACAAATAAGGAACCCCGAAAGATTTTGTCCCAATGAGCAGCAGGAGGATTAAAAAAACTGCTCCTGCAAAGCCGGGCAGGCCGAGGACAGCTACACTGACGATTAAAAATAAGCGAAAAAGAGTGTTTGCCTGTCCCAATTCCAAACTGGGAGTAGCAAATATTGCTACAGCTGCAATTGCTGTATAGAGGACAACTTCAGGGGAAAACAAACCTACACTAATGGCAATATCCCCAATTAGTACAGCGGCAATTAACCCCAGTGCAGTAGTAAGGGATGCCGGGGTATGGATTGCGGCCATGCGCATGAGATTGATTCCCAGTTCGGCCAAAATAAACTGGATGGGAAGGCTAATAGATCCGGGTTCGGCAGCCCCGATAAATGCCAGAGACTCGGGAAGATACTGGGGATTAGTAGCCAGGAGGAGCCACAGGGGCATTAAAAATACTGACAAGAAGACTGCAGCGAAGCGGAGCAGGCGGATAAATATTCCTACCCCCAGACTCTGCCTGAATTCCTCTGCATGCTGGAGGTGGTGCCACAGGGTAGAAGGCAGAATAATTACGCTGGGGGATGTATCCACTATAATAAGGACATGTCCTTCCAATAAATGAGCTGCAGCCACATCCGGACGCTCGGAATACCTCACCCTTGGCAGCGGGTTCCAGAAGCTGCCGGGGGCAATAAGTTCCTCAACGGATTTTTCTGCCATTGGAATCCCGTCAATGTCGATTTGGTTGATTTTGTCCTTAACCCTTTGTACTAATTTATCATTGGCAATGTCCTCGATGTACGAAATGCACACATCCGTTTTTGAGCGCCGCCCAACTTGCACCATTTCCATTCTCAGTTTAGGGTCCCTAATACGCCGGCGGATTAACGCCGTGTTGAAAACTACCGTTTCCACAAATCCGTCACGGGAGCCCCGCACCACTTTCTCCAAATCAGGTTCCTGAGGCCCCCTTACAGGGTATTCCCGGGCATCAATAATTATAATTTCCGATATACCATCAATTACCAGTGCTAGAGGCCCGGCCAGGACTTTGCTTACTGCATCGTGCAGGTCATCAGTAGTCTCCACTTCTATGTAAGACAGGTAGCGGTGAAAAACTTGTTTCATGGGGGTGGGGCGCAGGTCCTGGGGCTGCAGCATGGCGAATGTGGTGAGAATGCGTTCCATTATTTCGTCTTTGGCAAATCCATCTACAAAGAAAAGAGCTGCTTTTCTGTCACCGATGGAAATATCCCTGCGTATAACATCGAAACTACGGTCAACTCCTAATTCCTGACTCATCCAATCAGAATTTCTTTCCAGGTCAGCACTGACTGGGACTTTACCTTTAGTCACTGCCATTTAGAAAACCACTCCTTCGTAAGATTTCCTTCACTGCAGCCGTTGTTATCGGTGCCTGGTTGCTGTCTGCTCCGTCCTGTTTTCCGATATCGCCTACCCCGACAATAATAGGGATATTTAATTTGTTTAAAACGTCAACGGTATCACCCTGCAAGTACTCTTTAAAATCTTCCGGTTCTCCGTGTTTATTCACTGGAGCGTCAACAACCTCACCATTTTTTGTAATAGAAAAATCTACAAGTGTACCCCTGGCGCTGTGTGTATTTGAAGCCACAGCCACTACTCCCAATACCTCAATGTCAGGGTGCTGGACAATGTATTTCAGAGCCTGCTCCCCTCTCCCCTGGGAACTTTTTCCCCTGTCATCCACCATAACGAGGACCGGATCAGAAGCCGCCTTTTTGACCAAATCAACAATCTCCGGCCCGCTTAAAGGGGTGGGGTTACCCCCTGACAGGGAAATACACCTTCCCCCGACTTTTTGAGCCACTGTTTCCACTGAACTCCGGGCCATATTGTCACCATCAGTAATCAAAATTACTTTTCGTTTCTCCATTTCTACTCCTGGGGGTTAAAAATAACGGCAACTATGAAACCAAAAAGTATGGCGGCTGCAACTCCTGCTGCTGTGGCATTAATTCCACCTTTAAATATTCCCAGAAAACCTTCCCTGTTGATGCCCTCAATTACCC
>LFRM01198098.1_pt1 | contig 13457 bp, 12 predicted proteins | sample 618341 | NCBI WGS metagenome assembly LFRM01 (sample SAMN03654438, study PRJNA283298) | anaerobic digester metagenome | isolation source: pool of bioreactors CSTR01a, CSTR02a, and CSTR03a thermophilic anaerobic... | place: Denmark: Kgs. Lyngby | collected 2014-05-21 | reverse complement strand
CACTACCGTCAAAGTCAGAAAAGTCTAATTCGCTTAAATCTAAGTTTCCTTTATCATCCACGCAATTTTCTAAAAGCCACTTCTTAATCTCTTTTTTTGTTAACATATTTTTCTTTCCTTTTTGGTGGTATGGTTAAGTTCCTTACCTTTATAATATAATTATACACGATAATATAAAATATGTCAAACTTTATTTTACTTTATTTTACTTTATTTTACTTTTATTTTTGCAAAAAGTAGAATTAACTAGATAATTCGAGTCTTTTATATTATAATTTTGTATATGGAAAAAAAAGAAACTAAAACTAAAAAAATGGGGCGACCAAAAAAAGATATTGTAAAGAAAACTTTTGAAAGCCTTTGCCGACTTCAATGTACTTTGGAAGAAATTGCTAGCCATTTTGATTGTTCAGACACTACAATTTCAAGATGGTGCAAAACAACTTATAACAAGACTTTTGAAGAGGTCTTTAAAGAGAAGTCGAAATCTGGTTTTGTCAGCCTGAGAAGAGCACAGTTCACACTGGCACAAAAAAATGTCGGAATGGCAATTTGGCTTGGGAAGCAGTACCTTAATCAAAGAGAGCTGAACGATCAAATTTTATCAAGTGAAAAAATTGAAATTCTAAATGATGTCCCATTACCAAAAAAAGAAGAAAATGAGTAATAAATTATCAATTTATGAGTTAATCGGCAAGGGGTACGAGCGTGGATGGTATACAAATTGTACAGCACGCTATCGCATCTTTGCAGGGGCAAGAAATACAAAAAAAAGTGTTGATATTTTGGGTTATGAAATTATATTTAAAATCTTATCAAACGAACATCGTAATGTTCTCGTGTGTCGACAAAACGACACCGACAACGGACAATCCACATATTCAAACCTTGTTAATTTAATTCAAGGAATCGGGCTTGACATTTTTTTTATTTTTCGTAAAAATCCGTACAAAATAATTTATAAAAAAACTGGGCAATGTATTTTCTTTAAAGGACTGAACAATCCGACAAGTATAACATCTTTTAAAGTTGTAAAAGGATTTTTAACGGATGTTTATATTGAAGAAGCCAGCGAAGTTAGAAGTTATGAAGATTTCAGAAAAATCGATGGTTCGCTTAGGGGCGAATTGCCTGATGGGACTTTTTTGCAAATTACTATGGTTTTAAATCCGTGGAATATCGACCATTGGATTTATAGCGAGTTTTTTAAGGGGCGCCTAGAAGATAATTTAAATACGCTACTTAAACGCGATTATGTCGACCATTTTGATAGCGATTTTAATTTAGGTTTTGGTAAGGGTCTTTATTTACACAAATCTACTTATAAAATCAATGAATTTTCAACAACTCAGTACAAGGAAGCGATGGAAGAGCTTCGCTATAAAGCCCCAGAGCTTTATAAAGTTGAAGGCTTGGGAATGTGGGGAAACTCTACCGGTGCGACTTATCCTGAGTTTAATGATGGGCTTATCATTACACCGCAAACTGCAAATACTAAAAATTATGCACTTTTTGCAATCGGAATTGACACTGGGCTAAGTGGCGTGGGGAAAGTGGGCGCAAGTGTAGAAAGAATAAAAAGTGCCACAACTATGCAACTAGTAGGAGTAAGTAGCACTTACTCCGAACTTGTGGCGATTGACGAATATTTTTATTCAAATGCTAATGAAATGGTTAAAAAGACACAACCCGAACTTTTAAGCGAAATCATTGATAAAATTGAACATTGGTGTGATTTTTACTACACACACCGCACATTAATGAAAGGTCTTATTTTGGTTTATGTTGATTGCGCTGATATTGGTTTTAGACAATCTCTCGAAATGGAGGCGCACAGGAGAGGTCTTTTCGATGTGAAATTTATTGGGTCTACAAAGATAAAAATACAAACTCGAGTTGACTTTTGGCGAACTTTAATGGGCTGGGGAGACTTTTTAATATCACAAAATTGTAAAAATTTAATAAGAGAAATGAAGAATTCTAAGCGTGGAGCAAAGGGGGAACCAAGAGAAGATTTTGATGACCATGCAATAAATGCACATGAGTACGGAGCGACTCCACTCCTTAAACGCCTACAAAGGTGGGCAAATTTTAAAGAACACTAAAAAAAGTGGTAGAGGGTTGCTCAAACCCTCATCATCGCAAAAGTAGCCAACAGTGCTACTTTTTTTAATTTTAGCGATGGGGGTGATGAGGGTTTAGGCCGTTTTCCTACTTCTTTATATATTTTCTTTTCTTATAAAGAAGATAGAAAAGGGGGTAAACCCTCTACCACCCTCTACCACTAAATAGAGATTTTCAGCCACCAGCCCTTGTTTTGGGTGGTAGAGGGTTTAATTAACTATCTACCACTTTACAAAAGAGCTAAAAAAGTAGTAAAATAAGGGCATGAACATTTTTGAATATATGAAACGCAAAATTTTAAGTTTTCTAGGACTTGAACATTTGCATAATAATCCAGACGACAAAAGACTAACTTACATCAACGATGCTGATGCCATCAAATCATACAAAGTCAAGGAGGCTAAAATTTGGGCGTACGGCGATAGCAGTGAACTGGACAACTTTTACCGAGTGGAAAATGTCGACGGCTTTCCAGCCAATCCGATTTATACGGAAAACATGAAACAATACTTCCGTGCAAAGTCGATTGAAGAGTGTGGGGTAAAGAAAGTGCATTCAGGGGTACCTCATGCAATTATAGAAGTACTTGTGAATTCCGTAGGAGTTCCAATAATAACTTCAAAAGACATCGGCACTAATTTGATCGTCGAGAAAATTATCAAAGAAAATAATTTAATGAACATTATCAATCAAGAGCAACTGCCAATGACTCTCATTGAGGGCTGGGGTGCTTTCAAGATTAATTTTGACACCGACTTTAGTGATACTCCCCTTGTCGAGTACTATAATGCTGAAAATGTCGAGTTTGCTGTCAAGTGTAATCGAATTGTGGGAGTAGTCTTTAAAGACTTTTATGAACATGATGGGAAAAAGTACATGCTTTTAGAGACAAGAAGAGTGGCCAGCAAGAATTCAATTATTGAATATGAACTTTTTAGGCTTAAGGGAAACAACAGCATTGTCAGAGTTCCACTAAAAACCATCCCTGAACTCACTCATGTGAGCGAGGATGGCTTTGTTATCGAGGGGCTTAATAGGCCTCTTGCCGTGGCCAGTAAGATGTTTTTTGACCCCCTTAACAAAGACTATGGGCGTAGCATTTTTAGTGGGAAGATTGATTTATTTGATGACCTCGACCAAATATTATCGCAAGCCTCGCAGACCGTGCGAGTTTCGACCCCTGTAGAATATTTTAGAAGTGATGCCCTCCGTAAGGACAAATTTGGCAACACTGCCCTCCCTAATATTTTTAATCGACAATATATTCAAGCTCCTGATACTATTCCAAATGGTGATGGATTAAGCGTTGATAAGCAAATCGAAACCACTCAGCCAGTTTTGAATTTTGGACAATACAGCGAAGAAGCGAAAGCCAAACTCGATTTTATTTTAACTGGGCTTCTTTCTCCCTCTACTCTTGGGATGGATATGACAAAGCGTGATAATGCCGAATCGCAAAGGGAAAAAGAAAAAGTGACCATTATGACAAGAAATAATATTATTGACCGAGAAGTCACCATCATTAAAGAACTCATTGAAGATTGTATTCTCATGCAAGAGTTTATGACTACTGGGAGTATCACTCTCAATCAAAACTATGAACTCAGTGTGCAATTTGAAGAATTTGCTAATCCGACTATGGAACAAAAACTGAGCGTTTATGGGTTGGCTTTTTCTCAAGGGATTGTTAGCGAGAAGATGGTTGTGAATTCAATTTATGGGAACGACATCAGCGAAGAAGAAAAACAGCATGAGATTGACTTCATTCATGAAAATAAAAATAGTGATAATTTAATGCTTGGAGACTTTACTGGTCTTGGTAATGGAAACACTTAAGCAAGAAAAATACGAAGAGCTGAAGAATAAACGCAATCAAGTATTAACTATTTTGTATGCTGGTTTTTTGAAGAATGAGAAAGTGGAAAGCATGCACAAGAAAGTGCGTTCCATTATTACACCTCACACCTCGCCAGTAATGTACTACAACTCCATGCGTTTACTAGCAAAAGTAAATCGTGACTTAAAAAAAGAGAAAAAAGATATATCTGCCGAGCTGGTTTTTGTGGCTTTAATGGTCAAAAATAGTGGCTTTACTTTTTTGCAAAAAAATGTTTACAAGGAGCTAAACGACTTCGAAACAAAGGAAAAAGAAAAAGAACTAAACGATTTGTCGCTTTCAGCCTTAAAGAGCCAGCGTATATTTTACATTTGTTCTAGCCATGCTGATTGTGCAAAAGACCATGTGGCCTTTCAAGGTAAAATATATATCGATAAATTTTGGAAAAGAGCTATTACAAAAAAGCATGAGCGTGAAATTATTGAAAACTACCTTGCAACGCACAAGATACTTACTATGCAAGAGGTGACCATTAAACCAGTGTGGCTAGTGACTCGCCCTAATTGCCGACACTTTTTTAAGACTTTAAGTGTCATGGAAGTGCTAGGTGAGGCTGGACTTGAAGAACTCTTAAATAAGTATCACATGAAGTTCCAACAAGGCGATAGGCAGTTTACACAGACTATGGCTCACTCTTTAAAAAGTGAGTGGTATAAACGAAATAATATCGAAAACATCATTAAAAAATATCAAGAACGCTTAGAGTGTCATGCCAGCCTTGTGCGTATAAAGAGTACGCCTCTTTTACAAAATGCTATGGAAAAAGACAAGTTTTTAATCAAAAAGTGGAAAACTTATTTACAAAAGAATTTTTAAAATGCTATAATCAAATTACTATGATAGTGAGGTAACAACTATGACTGATGAAGAAAAGACAATAATTCCAGGTACTGAAGATGAAATTTTAGTCCCCAACACTGGTGAGGGTGGCGAAGAATTAAAAGCCGATGATGATGAAGAAAAGAGTTTCAATCAAGAAGAAGTCAATGAAATTGTTGTGGAACGCTTAAAGCGTGCCGAAGAGAAGTTCATTGAAAACTTAGGATTGAAAACTAAAGAAGAGCTCGTAGAGTACTCAAAGAAAGCAACTGACTATGACACAATTAAAAGTGAATATGAAAAAGTTAGTGCTGAAAACTTTGCTCTTAAAGAGACACTTGCTTTTCAAAAACACAATATCGACAAAAGAAGAGAAGAAGATATTAGAATTTATTTTAAAGGGAAAGAACTATCTTTTAGTGAAGAGACCCTAGCCGAAGAACTGGTTAGCCACCCTGAGTGGTGTAAAAAAGAAGTCTCGACGATCAAAACGCTTAGTCCTGAAAAAAACGAAAGCAAAAAAGAAGATGATGAAGAACGCTTTAAAAAAACTTATGGTATCTAATACACAACTACAAAAAAGGAGAAAATGTTAAATGAACATTGAAGAATTAGTTCAAGATTTGCGAGATAAAGGCTTGAACGAAGAAGAAATTAAAGAAGTTTTACAAAAAATGAAAGAAGACATTGAAAAAATGTTAAATCCTAAAGCTGAAAAAGAAAAAGAAGTCGAAGAAGAAGAAAAAGAAACTGAAGAAGAAAAAATGAATTCAGTTTTCGGCTATTAGGAATAAAAGGAGAAAATAAATTATGAACAATTTTGCTTATATTGAAAAAACGATGCCAAAACTGATTGATAAAGTTTTTGCAAGAGAAAGTCTTACTGACTTTTTAATCGGTGGCTCGGAAATTAAATTAGATTTTTTAGACGCAAAGACTGTCAAAATCTTTAAAATGACCTCAACTGGACTTACTAATTACCAAAGAGGTGGACATGGAAAAGATAATACTCGTGGTGCTGTTGGCACCTCTCTTGAGAACTTTACGCTCACTCAAGAAAGATACAGCGAAATCCCACTTGATAAATTAGATGAACTTGATGATGGCGAGACAGTCCTCGGACATCTTGGTACTGAATTTGTCCGTACTAAAATCGTTCCTGAAGTCGATGCTTACCGATTCTCAAAAATGGTTGGCTATACCAATACCATTTTTGGAAATAGAGTTGAAGAAGAAATCACAGCCAATACCATTATTACTAAATTTAATGAAGCCTTTGAGTGGTTTGCTGATAGAGGTGTCCCTGAAGATAATCAAGTCATTTATGTGAACCCACATGTTATGACTTTAATTAGAAACACTTCCGAACTCTATAAACACTTAAACCAAAGTGAATACAAAGATGAAGTATCATTCTCAATCAACAAATACGAAAATAGACAAATTATTGTCGTGCCAAGTGATAGATTTTTTACCGATATCAAAATCGGTAATGGTTTCGCACCTGATGAAAAATCAAAAACCATTAACTTCTTAATTGTTGATAAGAGTGCACCTATTCCTGTTAAAAAGTTAGATTTTTCCAAAATCTATTCTTCAATTGATGGTGGTGGAACTTATTTAGGCTTTGCTGGTTATTTATTCATTAACCTTTTATATCATGACCTTTTTATTCCTGATGAAAAAGTTGTTGGCGTTTATGCATCAGTTAGTACTCAAAATGCTACAGCAAAGGCCAACGCTTTACTTATTAACGCAGAGGCAGGTAGTGGTGTTGGCAAGACTAAAATTGTCAATATTCTTACTTCCCCAGCAGGTACGCACTATGATAAAATTTTCACAAGTACCACAGCAATCAAAATCGGTGCTGATACAACTAGTTTAACTGAAGTAAAACTAGGTGAAGAATTCACACCAAATGCAACTCATAACTATTTTGCAATTGCACATAACGATAAAGTTATCGCAATTTCAAAAGACTTTCCTAAATTACCAGTTGGTGCTTAATTATTTTAAAATCAATGCTTGATTGATATAATGAAAAGACATGCATTAAAAAAGTATGTCTTTTTTTTAGGCATTTTTTATTCTATAATTAATAAAAGGAGTAAAAATCATGGAATTTAAAACAAAATATATAACCGAAGATGAGTTTTTACAATTTAGTGGAGAAAATCTCTCAGCAATTTTAGGTGATAATGACAATCCTAGTGATAAGGCTAACGCTTTTTTATATCGCAATGAAGAGCGTGTGGCGACCTATCTTGATAGCAGTTTTTTCCGTAAAGTCGATAAAGAATATAAAACCTTTACTGACTACCAAAAAAAGCATTACAAACTTGCTCTTTTAGAGCAAGCCTTATATGTCTTAAAAAATGGCGACATCAGTGTCGATAGTGGCTATGACCAAGAACAGGGAATTGTGGCAAGAAACTTGAAGAGTTTAGTAATTGCCCCTAACTGCAAAAGGCATTTAATGCTTTGTGGTTTATGGTGTACACACATAGCCAGCGATGGTGGAAGAGGATTTTTAAGTGGCTGGCTACATTAATCTTTACGCCACAAGGAGAAAGTATCACTTGAAGTTTTTGTGGAGCAGGGGGATTTTCTATGCAAAAGTGGAAAGCCCTAACTCGCAAATGGCAAAGACTATTGGAGGCTTTTTACAAGTTGATAGCCAAAGTCTTACAATTTCTACAAGGGACAATGTCAGCACTCTTAAAGAGGGCGAGAAGATAGTAAGTAATGGTGAAGAGTGGTATGTTATCTCCTTACAAAGAGTGCAAGTGAAGAAACAAAGCGAATTTAATATGGAGCCAGCAGTGGCTACTTATATCGTGCTAAGGAAGTAGCGAAGAAAATGGAACAAGATAAACTAGTCGAGTTAGCCACACTTATCGAGCAAGAGATACAAATCGAGTTTCAAAAAAAGCACTTGAGTGGGAACTTGATGAACACAATTGAGATCCTTGCAAGTGGTAGTGGTGAGGTCGAGGTGCGTATACCAGCGGAAGTTTATAACCAGTACTTATTCTTTACTAAGGGGGTGGTGGTACCTACTGGCGAGGGGTCTTATGCGAGTAGTCTTGACACTGAGGGGAGTGCCTTTATGTGGTATTCTAAGAATGGTAAAGAGCGTATGCTTAAAAAACCTAGAAACCACATCGGTTATTTAGAACGAGCTATTGATAACGCTATAGCAAAATGGGGAGCAAAAAACAAATGGCAATTGGAACTAGAGAGCGATTAATTAATTTACTAAATGCAGAAATGCTAACAATTATCAACAATTTTGGCAGTGATACTGATTTAAAATTCATAGTCACGGAAAATGTCCAAAAATACAAGGGCAATATTACTGGCAAGGAAGTTTTCCTTGTGGTGACTTTTGGCAGTGGGACACTTTCCTATCAGTCTCTTTTACAACCAGCAGTGATTAATGTTGTGTGTAATCAAAAAAGAGTTAATGAAGTACTAGCCATTTTAAATATTTTTGTCGAGACTTTCAACTTAAAAAAAGATAATATCGATAGCGATTATATAATCCAGTCCTACACAGTGCCCACTGTCACTGGGAAATTTGAACGAATGGGCAGTGATTTTGGGACTATTTGTTTTTTTAATGCTAGTTTTAGTGTCAGCCCTAACATTTCCACACTGAAAAAAGTGGTTATTGATGGTGAAGAAGTCGGCTTTTTAAACGCAAAATATGTCTATAACAACGCAAACGACAGCAAGAGTGTACCTAGTACGAATAACCTTAACGCTTTTAGTAAAAGCGTGATGCAATTTGGTACGCTTTCAATTACCATTCAATTATTTTTCAGTCTTAAAAGTGCTTTTATTTTAAAATGTATCAACGCCTCAAACAAAAGTGGCTCAGTCAGTCAAAATGCTGATTTTAAAATAAAAATAACTTTTGATGATGTCGAATTTGATATCGGTGATATGAAACTAATGGGCTTTTTCATTGTGCAACAACAAGAAAGTATTCCAATCTTGGAAGTGAGTTTCACACTATGAGTGCCGATAAAAGAGAAGTTGTTATCAAAATCATTACCGGTGATACGACTCACAATGGGACAATCCTTAGTAAAAACGCTAGTGAAAGCACTACTAGTGCTATCACTCCAACTAGTGCTACACCTATGGCAATCGTTGGTACTATCGCCTTTGGTATGCTGGCTAGAGAAAGTGTCAGTCTTATTAAAGCAAGTGTCAACTTTGCAAGTAGCAATGTTGGTAAATGGACTGGTGATATATCAGCAAGCCGTGTGGCACAACAAATCAATGCTGGATTACAAATTGCTGGGAGTTTAGGAAGTGTTGTCAGTGGTGGGGTTAGTGGGGCTGTGGCTGGCTCGATTGTACCAGGTATCGGTACGGCTGTTGGGGCTGTTGTCGGTGCTGGAATCGCTTTGATTAACGAAAGCATTTCATGGGGGCAAAGAGGGTACGAGTATCAAATCTCTTTAGCCACTGATAATCGTAGCGTAGACTTCTACAAGCAAAGAAGTGGGAGAGAACTCACCAACTGGAGTAGGTAGAAGATAGGAGAGAAATATGTTTAACACTTATTTATATTTTAAAAACTTGAACAAAGAGATATTGCTTGAAGAGGGGAGTGTTTTTAATGAAGAATTAAACGAGACTCTTGATAGTGCTAGTGTCATTATAAAGGGTGTAGAAGCAACTCCACTCGACTTACAACCACTTGATGAAGTAGTCTTTATTGTCAGAGATGAAACAAACTCTATTATTTTTAAAAAGACAATGCTAATTAATTCTTATCAAGAAAGCATTTCAAGACAAATTAATCCAATCGTTTACAACTACTCAATAACACTTGTTAGCGAAACTAAAAAATTAGAGGGCATAGTATGTCCTAACCTAGTAATTACTAACGATTCCAAACTCTCAATTTATCATTTCATAATTATCTATAATAAAATGTATGGTGGTTTTAAACTTAGCTCTGAAGATTTTAAAGACTTTCTAGGTGTGTGTCCTAACATGCAGTGGAACGAGCCAACGCTTAGAGAACTTTTAAACGACTTATGTCTTGTTAAAGACCATATCATTACTTTACAAAATGGCTATTTAAAACCGATGCCTATTTCAAGAAGAGGAAATAATTTTGATAGCCCTAAAATCATTTATGTCAATCAGTCTCAGAGTTTGGAAAACTATGTCAGTGAAATTCATAGCAATTTAGATAATGTTATTGATCTTAACGAAAGTAAAATCAGTAACGATATCGGTTTTAAAAATAATGAAGTTGCTTTTTTTAGCAGTGACTTGAAAAACTTAAAAAATGGTACGCCTCGCCCTATACTTGAAGTGAGAAAGTTTTTAGTGCATATTAAAACAAAACCTTACGAGGGGACATCCGACAACATTTACACAACTATCGATATGAGCGAGTATGTCGTGGAGGCTGGTGTTTATAAGTCGCTTAGGGCTGGCCGTGGCGTTTTAAGCGAGGGAGAGGGATTAAGCAACAAATATAAGAAGAATTGTGTTTATTATAATCGTGGAAGCAGTGATATTTTAGGCATTACTAGTGAGACAAACGGCTTTTTAACTGATATCAGTGTTTTAGAGCAATGGAAAAAGATTTTAGAAGAAAAAATCAAGGATGGCATGGATGGCCTTTTTGGTTCTTTACTTGCAGAAACAAGCCTTAACGATTTACGCTTTGAAATGGAGTATTTATCAATTGGTAAGCAAACATATCGCCTAAGTAGGGGGAGTGACTATCAAAAAGTACGCAATTCAAGAGTGATTTTTGATAACCAAACCAACTCGAGTGTCGATATTGAGAAATTTATTACTTTCCAACAACAAAAATTAAAGAGATTTTCGAACAAATTGCTTTTTATTCAACAGCCACAAGTAAACGCATGGAGTGAAGTCGGAAATCTTGCTGATATTTATAGCAAGAAGTTTATTATTTACTCAAGAACGATAGTCTTTAATCGTAAATCACTTGATTGTGAATATATTGCTAGTAAAGATTATATAATTCAAAACTATTTTGTCAGTATGAATTCACAAAAAAGGAACTTTGTATGGATTGATAACAAGCAGTCCGTAGAAAGACAAGAATTCAAAAAAATATATTATGAATTAGGCTTTGAAAATATCGCTAGTAAGAATATTGAAAACCTTGTTTATCGCAACGATTTACTATTACCTTTGCTAAATAATAACGATAATGAATACATGATAAGCCTTTATGCCATGTCGCCTTTTATCGATAATAGCAATTTTTTAAACTTTTATCGAGATGATAGCCGTAATATCCAAATCACAACTAGCAACATTTTCGGAAGTTGGGATTATAACTCTTATATTTGCGTGGATGGCAACATGCAAGTGGTTAATAATGTTGTTAATTACAACTTTTTAATTGATAATAATGTTTTTGGAGGTTTTACGAGCTTTTGGAAAAGCCAAAACACTGGTGAAGATTTACCAGTAAGTGCTTTTTATAATGAGGGTATCAACTATAATGCTGATAGAGAATTCAACAAATTCACCTTTTTAGGTGTCAAGTTTGGTGGCCACACTTATATGGACGAATTGATCGTGGCCAAAAAAGACTATGAGAAAATAAAAACTGCTTCACAAAACTTCCCCTATAATACAAAAAGTGGTGAAAAGCAAAAAAATGAAGGAGTAGCAATGTGCTTTGGAGTAGCAATGTATAAAGATAATGCCGAAAAATTAGGACTTTCTTTTTGCTTTGAATGGGTTAGCAATCATGAAGATATTGTAATCTTAAACGAAGTGGCGAGAAAAAGTTTATTTTATCAAAACACACTTGAAAAAGAAAATATCAGCATTGCTAAAAATACTGAGTTTTACGAGGTACTTTTTGCCCTTGAACCAACAATGGAGCGAACCTATTACACTAAGAGAGTTGAAAAGCATGATTTGGCTGTCGTATTAGGGGCTACAACGCTCGAAAATATAAAAGGGCTATATTTACTCGGCAATAAATATTTTAGCGACCACGCATGCACTATTGAGGTTGGTGCTCAAGGTGTCTTTACAAGCGGAACTAATGGTGTTGGTTTTCAGTTTCAAAAATTTAATAAAGGCGACTACTTTTTAGTCTATAAAATGGCTGAAGATAAACTTGTTTTACAAAAAATAAAAAATCATGGGAACGCAAGCGTGGGCTGGCATTTGACAAGCGAGAAAGAATATGATGCTTCAAAGGCTAGTTTTGGTGTGTGGAATGAAAGCACAAAAAGTTTTGAGTTTGTAAAAGTAAAAAACTTTTCCAGTCAAAAAATCATTTTAGAAAAACACTTCTTTACCAAAGTAAACAATCAAAATGCTCTTGATTTTAAAGCCTATAACCAAAATGGAGAAGTTTTAAGTGGTGGTGGAGAAGTAAGCGTGAATATTGCCGAGCAATATATTCACTTTATTAACCTACCAGTTGGTACCTCAAGAATCGTAGTAAATGAAAGCCTGGAAGTGAAGAATATTGAAAATAAACCTAGCGATTTTAAGATTTATCTGCATATAAAAGATTATTTTAACAACAAAAGACTAACAGAAACATACTCCGTAAGTGGTGAGATAAATGGTGTGTATAACAACATAACTGGGGTTGCTAAATGGAATGGTTACATTGAAGTTGTGCCTAACAACCTCACAAATATACTTATCAGTCTTAAAAGTGCTTTTAGCGAAACGACACCTCTTGCTAGTGTTGATGGTAAATTCATTTTAGATAATAAAACGATTATCGGCGACTATAATACAAGTGGTGGCTATTTATATGTCTATCAAATCAGTGGCGAGCTCATAGGTATTATCAACTACACAATGACAAGCAGTATAGTTATAGCACCGAGTGTCGAAGTCTTTTATGAGTATGTGCCGACAAGTAGTGGCTATAGTGTCCTTGCACAATTTACCAACCACGATACTCTTGCTGGGACTATTTATTATAACTGCGTTGGTGATATCGCTACAAATGGCGATGTCGTACTAGCAAGTAAAGAAACAAGTAGTAAGATAATGCTTGGCGTGGTAATGAGTGGTAATGGTATTATTAGTGCCTATACAAAAAACACGGATGGCTATATCAGTGGGAGTGTTTCTAAATCATGGGTCGTTTCTCAAAGCGTGCTATCGCCTATCATTAGTATTAGTCAGTACGGCAATGATTATACGGCTATGATAAACATTGATAACAACAACGCTGAAGTCGAGACAAGGTATCGCACAAGGCTAGGAGATGGGGCATGGAGTGAAGAACGCATTTCAAACTTGAACAATTGTTCTTTTGTCATGGGAAATTCCCTTGCAAGTGGGGCAAATCTTATCGTAGAAGCCTATGCTATTTTTAAGGGAAAGAAAAGTTCGACAACACAAAAAGAATTCTATTTAGGTGGCAAACCTTTGCCTAAACTAGAAACACCTCGTATCTTTGAACCTACCACCATTAAAACAAGTAGCGTTTATAGTACCACTTTCAAAGTTCAAAACAATAACGCCGATACAAGCGTTAATGTTTATGCAAAAATAAATAATAATAGTTTTATTTTACAAGGAGAAATAACACCACTAGGCATCGGACAATATACACTAAATG
>LFRM01364600.1_pt1 | contig 13470 bp, 10 predicted proteins | sample 618341 | NCBI WGS metagenome assembly LFRM01 (sample SAMN03654438, study PRJNA283298) | anaerobic digester metagenome | isolation source: pool of bioreactors CSTR01a, CSTR02a, and CSTR03a thermophilic anaerobic... | place: Denmark: Kgs. Lyngby | collected 2014-05-21 | reverse complement strand
TGGTGCCGGGGGCAAAAATGAATTGCCCGCAATGCTGGAACATGAAGGCCACAGAACCGTCCTGGCCCAGGTTGCCGCCGTGTTTGGTTAGCGCGTGGCGTACATCGGATACGGTACGCACACGATTGTCGGTCATGCAATCGATAAGGACAGCGGCACCACCAAGACCATAGCCTTCATAACGGATGGATTCGTAGTTGGCGCCATCGGCTCCACCTGCACCTCGGGTAATGGCGCGCTGGATATTGTCTTTTGGCATATTGGCAGTGGTTGCTTTATCCCATGCCAGGCGAAGAGCAGGGTTGGCATTCGGATCGGCACCGCCAGCGCGTGCTGCAACGGTAATTTCACGAATGATTTTTGTCCATATCTTCCCGCGTTTGGCATCCTGGCGACCTTTCCGGTGCTGGATATTTGCCCATTTACTATGTCCGGCCATATCAATAACAGTTAAAGTAAGTTAATCAAAACTTACATTTTACCCTGAGTGGGACAAACTTTTATAGAATACGGTTAGATTCCCTAATGTTTTGTACTTGACAAAGGTTTATTTATGGCTGACCCCATCCTGATCGCTAAAAATGCAAAGACAGATGTCTTTCTTTTGCCCAAGCTGGCCAACCGTCACGGTTGTATAACCGGCGCAACCGGAACCGGTAAAACTATTACGCTTCAGGTCTTGGCGCAGGCCTTTTCCCGTATCGGAACGCCCGTATTCCTGGCTGATGTGAAAGGAGATTTGACGGGTATTTCGCAAACCGGCACTGAAAGCCCCAAACTGCTTGAACGGCTTGAAAAACTGGGTCTGCCGGTGCCGCAATGGGGTGGCTGCCCAAGCGTTTTATGGGATGTGTTTGGTGAGCAGGGTCACCCGGTTCGGGCAACGGTATCCGATATGGGGCCGTTGTTGCTGTCGCGTATGTTAAACCTGAATGACACGCAAACCGGTATCCTGAATCTGGTGTTCAAAGTGGCCGATGATGAAAATCATCTCTTGCTGGACCTGAAAGACCTTCGGGCCATGCTGCAAAACGTGAATGACAGGGCAGCCGAATTAAGGCCGGTGTATGGCAATGTCTCCGCGGCTTCGGTGGGCGCTATCCAGCGTGCTTTGCTGCAGCTGGAAACCCAGGGCGCAGACCGCTTTTTTGGCGAGCCCATGCTGGATATTCACGACCTGATCCGCTGTAATGCGCAAGGTCAGGGTATGGTGAATATCCTGGCCGCAGACAAGCTGATGCAGTCGCCTAAATTGTACGCCGTATTTTTGCTGTGGTTGCTGGCGGAAATTTATGAATCCTTGCCCGAAGTGGGCGACCCGAATCAACCCCGGTTTGTGTTTTTCTTTGACGAGGCACACCTGCTGTTTGATGATGCGCCCAAGGTTTTGCTTGAAAAAATTGAGCAAATTGTACGTCTGGTACGCTCAAAAGGGGTGGGGGTTTATTTTGTCACGCAGAATCCGGCCGATATCCCCGACTCTGTTTTGGGTCAACTGGGCAACCGGATCCAGCATGCCCTGCGGGCCTTTACGCCACGCGACCAGAAAGCGGTAAAAACGGCGGCAGATACCATGAGGCCCAACCCTGACCTGGATATTGCCCGTGATATTACTGAGCTGGGCGTGGGAGAGGCGCTGGTTTCCTGCCTGGATGCCAAGGGCAGCCCCGGTGTTACGCAGCGTGCCTGGGTGTTGCCACCGGCTAGCCGTATGGGGCCGGCAACCGATGCAGAGCGCCAGATTATTCGTAATCTGTCGGGTTTTTCTGGCAAATACGACACCCTGATTGACAGGGAGTCAGCGTTTGAAGTGCTTACCCGTCGGGCCGAACAGAAAAATGCACAAGCCGCCGCCCAGGCACAACCCGAAGATGAAGGTATTTGGGGGGCAGTCAAGGAAATGATGATTGGCTCAACCGGGCCGCGGGGGGGGCGCAAGGATGGCGTGATCCAGCAAGTAGCCAAGGGGATGGTTCGGGATACGGCCAGGAAGATGCTGCGTGGGGTGTTGGGTTCGTTAATTGGCAAAAGCGGCAAGCGCTAGTTTTAATGGATTGGGCATAAAGCCGACTTTATGCCCAGCGTTAGTGGTGCTGCCATTTCATGCCTGGGAGCAAGACGGTTCAGGCATTCATGCCGGTTTCCTGGATGGATTTTAAAATATCAGGATTGGCATTCAATAATAGACGGGTCAGCAGGCTTTTAAGCAGCTCTACTTCTTGTTCTGTAAACCCATGCAGGTGATGGTTTAAAGCCTGGGCAACCGAAGGAAGCAGTTTTTCATTGACTTGCTTGCCTTTTTCGGTAAGCGTCAGCTTGATGACCCGACGGTCTTTCTCGCTACGCTGGCGCGTTAGAAAACCTTTGGCTTCCAGTCTGTCAAGGGTGCGCGTCATGGCACCGGTATCCACTTCGGCAATGCGTGCCACACAGGCAGGGGTATCTGCCTTGCTAAGTCCGATAATGGCAATGGGGTGCCACTGTGTGGCCGTCAGGCCCAGTGGCGCCATGTTTTTTTCAATCATGTTATGAATGGAAAAATGTGCCAGACGAATCAGGTAGCCAATGTTTTCCTGTCCGCGAGGAACGTCTTCGGGCCTGATAGTGAAGTCTTCTTCCGGTTTGGATGGCGGCATTTTTTCGTTATTCATCATTTTAAATTGTTGCTTAGGCAGATACTGTAAAAGTATACTGTTTTTTTAATAAAAATTATTGATATATATTGAATAATTGTTTTTATTAACTATCATTCTAGTTAATTCTTTATTAATCATAAGTGGAGTTAAACATGGGTATTGCATCAAGAGCAATTCAAATTGAGGCACATGGCGGTCCGGAAGTCATGAAACTGGTGACCCTTGATGTCCCGGCACCGGCCGATAACGAGGTGCAAATCCGTCAAAAAGCAGTTGGACTGAACTTCATTGATATTTATTTCCGTACGGGCCTTTATGCCAGTCCGTTGCCACATGGTTTGGGGTTTGAGGCTTCAGGTGTGGTAGAGAGCGTTGGGAAAAATGTGGCCCACCTGAAAGTAGGTGACCGCGTGGCTTACGGCCAAAGTCCATTGGGTGCTTATGCCGAGCTGCGGAATGTGCCAGGTCACCAGGTGGTGAAAATACCTGATGGCATTTCTTTTGAGGAAGCGGCAGCCATCATGCTTAAGGGGCTGACGGTGCAGTATCTGTTCAGGCAGACATACCGCCTGCAAGAGGGTGAGACTATTTTGTTGCATGCCGCCGCCGGTGGGGTAGGCTTGATTGCCTGCCAGTGGGCCAAGGCCTTGGGCGTCAAGTTGATTGGTACGGTATCCAGCCCCGAAAAAGCGGATATCGCCAGGGCGCATGGTGCCTGGGCGACCATTAATTACACGCATGAGAATGTGGCGGAGCGTGTGCTGGAATTAACCAATGGCAAGAAGGTGCCGGTGGTTTACGATGGGGTGGGTAAAGATACCTGGGAAACGTCCCTTGATTGCCTGCAGCCCCGTGGCCTGATGGTGAGCTATGGTAATGCATCGGGTCCGGTTACCGGGGTTAATCTGGGGGTGCTGTCTGCCAAAGGTTCTTTGTATGTGACCCGGCCAAACCTGGGCACCCATGTGAGTACCTTGGAGAAAATGCAGGCTGCGGCCGATGAGCTGTTTGAAATGATCACCAGCAAGAAAATCAAGGTGCAAATTGATCAGCGCTATCCACTGGCAGAAGTGGCTGATGCCCACATTGCGCTGGCTTCACGCAAAACCACCGGTGCTACAGTGTTAACACTGGATTGATTTTTTATATATTTTATAATATTTGATATTTAAAGGAAGAGGCAAGGAAAATGCAGAAGGTTCAACTGGGAATAAGCGATTTAATGGTAACGGATGTCTGTCTTGGAACCATGACATTTGGTGAACAGGTAGATGAGAAAACTGCATTTTCCATTCTTGACCGGGCGGTGGAGCAGGGCATTAATTTCCTTGATACCGCCGAAATGTATTCGGTGCCCACCCGCAAAGAGACCTATGGGGCCACCGAAACCATTATTGGCAACTGGTTCGGGCGAAGTCCGGTTCCCCGTTCAGAACTGGTGTTGGCCAGCAAGGTGGCGGGCCCTTCCAGGGGCACACCCTGGATTCGGGAAGGTGCGGGCCTAACTGGCCAGGATATTATTGCCTCTTGCGAGGGGAGCCTTAAACGCCTGCAAACCGATTACATCGATCTTTACCAGATACACTGGCCCGAGCGTCATGTGCCGGCTTTTGGCCGACGTTATTTTGATCCCGACAAAAAGCATGAGCCGGTCACAAGCATAGAAGAACAATTGCAGGCCCTGGATACGCTGGTGAAGGCCGGCAAAGTGCGTTATATCGGCCTGTCCAATGAAACGCCGTATGGCGTGTCTGAATTTATCCGTCTGGCTGAGCAGATGGGCTTGCCCCGCGTAGCCACCATCCAGAACCCGTATTGCCTGTTGAATCGTGCCTATGAAGACGGGCTTGATGAAATGTGTTACCGGCACAAGGTGTCTTTGCTGGCGTATTCGCCCTTGGGTTATGGCCTGCTTAGCGGTAAATATGACCAGACCGGCACGACCGGACCAGGTGCGCCGGCCGAGGCGCGTATTACCCGGTATGAGTCGGTGCAAAAACAGCGCTGGGGAAGAGTGGCCAGTCTTGAGGCAGCCAGGGCCTATAACGCTTATGCGCGCGAGCTGGGTTTAAGCCCGGTGCAGCTGGCCCTGGGATTTTGCCATAGCAAATGGCAGGTGGACAGCACCATTATTGGGGTACGGACACTGGAGCAGCTTGATGAAGATATCAGCGCCATGCAAACCCGTCTTGACGCTGATGTACTGGCGCAGCTTGATGTGCTGCGCCAGAAATATTACGATCCCGCGCAATAAGACCGCACACGCTCCACTTCGTTTTTGGATCCCAGTACCACGCCAATCCGCTGATGCAGTTCGGTTGGCTGAATGTCCATAATGCGATTGACGGAATCGGTGGCCATGCCGCCGGCCTGTTCAACAATAAAGCTCATGGGATTGGCTTCGTACATCAAGCGCAGTTTGCCCGGTTTGCCGGGCTCACGTGAATCCCATGGGTACATGAAAATGCCGCCACGGCTTAAGATGCGGTGCACATCGGCCACCATGGAAGCCACCCAGCGCATGTTGTAATCTTTGCCCAGCGGGCCGGTTGTGCCAGCCAGGCAATCGTCAATGTATTGGCGCACGGGCGGGGCCCAATGGCGCATGTTTGACATGTTAATGGCAAACTCTTTGGTGTCTGCCGGAATCTGGATGTTTTCATTGGTCAGCATCCAGGTGCCGGTTTCACGGTCAAGGGTAAAGCCAACCACACCATTGCCCAAGGTAATCACCAGCATGGTTTGTGGCCCGTACACCGCGTAGCCGGCAGCGACCTGCCGGGTGCCGGGCTGAAGGAAATCTTCTTCGGTGATTTCACGGCCAGAGGATTCAGCAGGCGCTTTCAGGATAGAGAAAATAGTGCCGATGGAAACGTTGACGTCAATGTTGGAAGAGCCGTCAAGGGGATCAAATAGCAACAGGTATTCGCCCTTGGGATAGCGATTGGGAATTTTATGGATGGTTTCCATTTCTTCCGAAGCCATGGCGGCCAGCTGGCCACCCCACTCATTGGCTTCAAGCAGAATTTCATTGGACATGACATCCAGTTTTTTCTGGACTTCGCCCTGGACGTTTTCAGATTCCAGACTGCCCAGTACGCCACCCAGGCTTCCTTTGCCAACGGCATGGCCAATACTTTTGCAGGCACGGCCCACCACTTCAATAAGCAGGCGTACTTCTGCCTGCAATGCATGATTCTGGCGTTGTTGTTCTACCAGATATTGCGTCAGGGTCTTAAATTTCATTCTTTCAGATTCCTTGGGTTTCAGATATTCAATGCTTTGGATACGATTTCAAATGCGTTTTTGGACAGGCCCGGATGCGCTTCAATGCGTTTAAGGGCTTGTTGCATGCCGGTTTTAAAGGCAGGCGAATAACGGGACCAGTTGTCCATGACACGGGCCAGGCGGGCGGCAATTTCAGGGTTGATGCTGTCCAGGGCAATTACCTGCTCGACCCAGAGCGCATAGCCTGAACCGTCTTCCTTGTGCAGGCCTTCGGTGTTGTTGAGGCAGAACTGGAAGATTAGCGAGCGGGCGCGGTTTGGATTGCGCAGGTTAAAAGCCGGGTGAGCCATCAGGCCCTGGATGGTTTGTGCTGTGGTGTGACGGGCATTGGCCTGCAGGGCAAACCATTTATCCACCACCAGCGGGTCATGTTGCCATTGCTCGTAGAACTGGGCAAGTGCTTCATCGCGCTCATCGCCTTCATAATGACTGACCAGGGCAGAAAGTGCACCTATGCGGTCGGTCATGTTGTTGGCATTTTGGTATTGCGCAAAGGCCGCCTGAATCGCTGGCGGGTTCTGGATAGACAGTAAGTAGGCAAGCGCCAGGTTTTTCAGGCTGCGACGGCCTGCGCTGAGCGGATCGGGGCTATAGCTGCCCGGTGTTTCATTCTGGCAGAGGGTTTGCAGCCACAAATCAAGTAAGCCCCGGGCCAGCTCCTGGCGAACAAAGTCGCGTGCCTTGGCAATAGCCACGGGCTCAATCGGATTCATGCCTTCAGCAAGGATTTTTTCAGGGGGCAGGGTCAAGAGCCAGGCGCGATAACCGGCATCCAGATTTGGGTCAGTCAGGTTGGTTTGCCATACTTGCAGCAGGGTCGGGTCCAGCTCTGCCTGCTTGCCTTGGGCCAGGGTGGTGGCAATGCGCAGCAGTTCACGTGCGCTTAATGCCTGTACGGCTTCCCAGCGTGCGAAAGGGTTGCTGTCATGGGCACACAAAATAGCCAGCTCCTGATTGGTCCAGGAGTATTCCACAATAACCGGTGCTGAAAAATCGCGTAGTAAAGAGGGAATGGGGCGTTCGGCAATCTGTTCAAAGTGCCAGGTCTGGCTTTCTTCTTTTAGTTCAAGCAAAACGGTGGATTGCTGGCGGCCTTCAAATTGCAGCAGCAGCGGTTGGCCCGACTGGCTGATGAAGCCCATGGCAAAGGGAATGTGGAAGGGTTGTTTGATAAAGCCGTCCTGCAGCTTTTCAATGCCAACCGGTGCGCAGCTTTGTGTCAGGGTAACCGAGCAGCGCTGTTGCGCCTGGTCATAGTTGAGTTGAACCGTCACGCGGGGTGTGCCGGCCTGTGAATACCAGTTCCTGAACAGGGCCAGGTCTTTGCCCGGGTTTCGTTGCGTGTAAACCGACTCCAGGACATTGATGAAATCATCGCAGGTGACCGCCTGACCATCATGGCGGCGGAAGTATTCGTCGATGCCGGCACGAAAACCTTCTTCGCCCAGCAAGGTGTGCTGCATGCGAATGACTTCGGCGCCTTTTTCATAAATGGTGGCGGTGTAGAAATTGGCAATTTCCTGATAGCTTTCAGGGCGAATGGGGTGGGCCATGGGACCAGCGTCTTCGGGGAACTGGGCGGTTCTTAAGCGGGTCACGTCGTCAATACGCTTAATAGCACGTGCACTGGCGGCCGCAGAGGCATCCAGATTTCTGGCCATCATGTCGGCAGAAAACTCCTGGTCGCGGAAAACCGTGAGCCCTTCTTTCAGGCTAAGCTGAAACCAGTCACGGCACGTGATGCGGTTGCCAGTCCAGTTATGAAAGTATTCGTGGCCGATGACTGATTCAATGCCTTCATAATTGGCATCGGTGGCCGTATTGGGGTCGGCCAGGACATAGGCGGCATTGAAAATATTCAGGCCCTTGTTTTCCATGGCGCCCATATTGAAGTCGCGCACGGCCACAATCATGAAACGGTCCAGGTCCAGTTCAAGGCCAAAGCGGGTTTCGTCCCATTTCATGGCGTTTTCAAGAGACTCAAGGGCCCATTCGGTTTGGTGCCCCGAGCCTTTGTCGCTATAAACCTGCAGCAGGACTTCACGGCCGCTTTGGGTGGTAGCGTGTTTTTCCCGAATGTCGAAGTCGCCGGCAACCAGGGCAAACAGATAGCTGGGTTTGCGAAACGGGTCTTCCCAGGTAACCTGGTGGCGTCCGTTGGGCAGGTTGGTGCTGGCGCACAGGTTGCCATTGGAAAGCAGGTAGGGGTAACGGGTTTTGTCGGCACTAATGGTCACGGTGTAAATGCTCATGACATCGGGGCGGTCAGGGAAAAAGGTGATGCGCCGGAAGCCTTCGGCTTCACACTGGGTGAAAAAGCTGTTGCCTGACACATACAAACCCATCAGGGTGGTGTTTTCCGCCGGGTTGCACTCGGACACGATGCTTAGTTCGAACTGTCCTTGCAAAGCGGGTACAACCAGGGTTTGTTCGTTTAGTGAATACTGGTGTTCGCCAAGTGTTTCACCATTAATGGCAACGGAAACCAGCTTGATGTCTTCTCCGTTCAGGACCAGGTCGGCAGGCTGGTTTTCTTTGCTGCTGACCGAAAGGGTGCTGGTGATGCGGGTGGCGGTTTCGTGAAGATCGAAATGCAATGCAACATTTGCAATATTGAAAGGGTATTCACGATAGTCGCGACGGTGTATGGTGGTTGGTGTATGTGATGGCATGGCAATAAATATTATCCTCATTAACGCGACTAATTATAGATGTTTTAAATGCTTTAAAATAATAATCATCGCTTGTGTGTCACAATGCTTCCTATACCCAGTCAGTGGGAATTAACCGTAACTCCAGAGCCCTGTATCATGAATACTGTCTTTTCAAAGCCAAGCTTGCGGATTTTCTTGATGGCCGCTTCCGTGCTGTTGTTGACAGCCTGCTCAACAACGCAAAGGTTCACAACTCAAACCACTTCTTTCCAGCAATGGCCTGCCAATGCCCAGGGGCAGCTTTACCGTTTTGAAGCGGATGCGGGGCAGGATCTTGAAAAATCCAGTTATGAAAACCTGTTGCGCAATCAAATCTGGAAAACGGGGCTGGTTGAGGCCTTGGGGTCACAAAAGGCCCGTTTCGAGGTTTCTTTTGCTTATGGCATTCAAAGCCGCCAGCAACTGGTACGGGAAAATGATCCGTTTTATGATCCTTTCTTTTACCCCAGCTTTAATTTTGGCTGGGGCTGGGGGCACCGCCATCCCTTTTATACTGGTGTTGGTTTTGCCATGGCGCCACAGTATCGTTATGTACAAGCCAGTTATAATCAATACCAGTTGCACGTTTCCATACGTGACCTGAATAATCGTGGTGCTGAAGTTTACCAGGCCACTGTCCTGGCTGATTCCAATAAAGTCAACCTGACACAGGTAATGCCCTTTCTGGCCGCGTCTGTTTTTGATGGGTTTCCCGGACAAAACGGACAGGTGCGTAAAATAAATTTTGACCTTGATAAAAATGAACCTAATTGATTCTGATATTCTAAGCCTGTCAACCGCCAAATCACTTCTGCTTGATCCCTGGGATTTGCACGAAGGACATCTGGCCAGTGCTTTGGGTGAAATTTTCACTCATAAGGTTGACTATGCCGATTTGTACTTCCAATACACGCGCAGCGAAAGCTGGAGCCTTGAGGAAAGTATTGTTAAAACGGGCAGTTTTTCCATTTCACAAGGTGTGGGGGTTCGCGCTGTTTCAGGTGAAAAAACCGCTTTTGCCTATTCTGACGTGCTTTCTCCCGAGGCATTGCTGTCTTCGGCTAAAACCGTCAAGACCATCGCCCGTCAAGGCGCCGGTAAAACCAAAATTCTGGCTGATGATAACCGGCATCATGATTTGTATAAGGCGGTTGATCCGCTTGCCAGCTTATCGGCCACCGACAAGGTCAGTCTGCTAGAGCGGGTTGAAAAAATGGCCCGTGCCAAAGATCCGCATGTGATTCAGGTCATGGCCGGTTTGGGGGCCGAATACGATGTTGTGCTAATTGCCGGCAGTGATGGCCGCCTGGTTGCCGATGTGCGTCCTTTGGTGCGTTTGTCCATAACCGTATTGGCAGAGCGCGATGGACGCCGTGAAATGGGGCATGCTGGTGGTGGTGGCCGTCTGGGGCTGGATTATTTTTCAGACGATTTGTTGCACGCCTATGTCGACAAGGCCGTTCATGAAGCCTTAACCAATCTTGAAGCCCGTCCGGCGCCTGCAGGCGAAATGACGGTTGTGTTGGGTTCGGGCTGGCCCGGTATCTTGCTGCATGAAGCGGTGGGACATGGTCTTGAAGGCGATTTCAATCGTAAGGGTTCAAGCGTGTTTTCGGGCCGTATTGGAGAGCGGGTGGCGTCCAAAGGGGTAACGGTTATTGATGACGGTACTATTCAGGATCGTCGGGGTTCACTTAATATAGACGATGAAGGCAATCCTACCCAGCGCAATGTGCTGATTGAAGATGGCATCTTGCGCGGTTATATGCAAGATTCCCTGAATGCCCGTTTAATGAAAACGCCGGTAACGGGTAACGGCCGGCGTGAGTCATTTGCCCATTTGCCCATGCCGCGCATGACCAATACTTTCATGCTGGCGGGCACAGAAGATCCGCAGGAAATTATTTCGTCGGTTAAAAACGGTCTTTATGCGGTTAATTTTGGGGGTGGCCAGGTAGATATTACCAGTGGGAAATTTGTTTTCTCCACCTCCGAGGCCTATATGATCAAAAACGGAAAAATCAGCCATCCTGTGAAAGGGGCCACTTTAATTGGTAATGGCCCCGATGCCATGAACAAAGTATCCATGATCGGCAATGACCTGTCACTGGACTCCGGTGTGGGCACTTGTGGCAAAGAAGGCCAAAGTGTGCCGGTTGGCGTCGGGATGCCCACGATTCGCATGGATGGCCTGACCGTTGGCGGCACGGCCTGAGTGTTGCCAGGTTGTGGTGCATTAATAACAACTTGTCATTATTTTTATTGCGTTGCAGTAAAACCGGCTGTTTTTAAAAAAAGCTGTGCTAGGATATAAACACTATGAAGAATTTGTCTGTGTCTTTTTATTTTTTTTATTTTAGTTTTTCAAAGCCTTGGGCGGAGAGAAGGACACAGCTTACGCAGTAAAAATAGCAAAATTCCTAAAAAGCCGCCAGAGAACCTGGCGGCTTTTTGTATATATACCGCCATAAACGCAAGCATTCAAAAACCTGGAGTTAACCGTGTCTTACAATACTGACGATTTACGCATTCGAGAAATTAAAGAATTAAGTCCTCCATCCCACCTGATGCGCGAGTTTCCGTGTACCACCCAAATTTCAAATGTGGTTCATGAGGCACGTGATGCCGTACACAAAATTATTCACGGCGAAGACGACAGGATGGTGGTGGTCATTGGTCCATGTTCCATCCATGATCCCAAGGCTGCACTTGAATATGTAAAGCGCCTGAAAGCGGAACGCGAACGTTTTAAAGGTGAACTGGAAATTATCATGCGGGTGTACTTTGAGAAACCGCGTACCACTGTGGGCTGGAAAGGCCTGATCAATGATCCGGGGCTTGATGGCAGCTTCAATATCAACAAGGGGTTACGTCTTGCCCGTCAATTGCTGCTGGCCGTCAATGATGAAGGTGTGCCGGCCGGTTGCGAGTTTCTGGATATGATCACGCCCCAGTATATTGCCGATCTGGTTTCCTGGGGGGCCATTGGCGCCCGTACCACCGAAAGCCAGGTACATCGCGAATTGGCTTCCGGCCTTTCCTGTCCCGTTGGCTTTAAAAACGGTACCGACGGTAATATCAAAATCGCCATCGATGCCATCAAGGCGGCTTCCCAGTCCCATCATTTCCTGTCGGTCACTAAGGGCGGCCATTCGGCCATCGTGTCAACGCTTGGCAATGAAGACTGTCACCTGATTTTACGGGGTGGAAAAGCGCCCAACTATGATGCTCAAAGCATTAATGACTCCTCTGAACAATTGGCCAAGGCGGGTTTGTCGGCCAAAATCATGATTGATGCCAGCCATGCCAACAGTAGCAAGAAGCCTGAAAACCAGCCCATGGTTATGGATGATATCGCCCAGCAGATGGAAACCGGTGATCAGCGAATTTTTGGTGTCATGATTGAAAGCCATTTGGTTGGCGGACGCCAGGATCTGGTTGAAGGACAGGAGCTGGTGTATGGACAAAGCATTACTGATGGCTGTATTGACTGGGACACTTCAGTCAAGGTGCTGGAGCGTTTGGCACAGGCAGTCAAGGTGCGTCGAGCCATTGCCGCGGAAAGTGAAAACTAAAGCCGGCAATATGAGACCAATACGGGCCAAATTCTTTTGGCCCGTATTGGTCTGAAATCCCGCATCCCGGTTTCTGGCTATTAGGGTTATTTCGGTATGTCATCCCCTTATGCAGATGGGTATACTTGAATGAAATATAACAAGCAGACAATGATCTGGAATAAGGGGCAGGGACATGAGGGCACAATGGCAACCGGTAACAGGATTGAATGATTTTTCAGCTTTGATTGCCGAACTCAAGAAGGGGGTGCCATCGCATTGTGTTTTAAGCCGTCCTGAAGAGAAAAAACCTTTCGAATGTGATGGCCTGACCCTGTTCAAGGAAATGCCGGCCATTGTCGTTTTGCCCGAAAACGAAGAACAAATTATCCATGTCCTGAAAACCTGCAAGAAACATGCCGTGCCAGTGGTTCCCCGAGGAGCGGGAACCGGTTTGTCGGGTGGGGCAACACCGCATTCACAAGGTGTTTTGCTGGGTGTGTCAAAACTGAATAAAATTCGCCATATAGACCCTGTTGCCGCTATTGCCGTGGTAGAGCCAGGCGTACGGAACCTGGCTATTTCAGAAGCCGTTGCCCAATATGGGTTGTATTATGCGCCCGATCCCTCCAGTCAGATTGCCTGTTCCATCGGTGGCAATATTGCCGAAAATGCAGGGGGGGTGCATTGTCTAAAATACGGGCTTACCGTGCACAATGTCATGCGGGTTCGCATGATTACCATAGACGGTGATATTGTTGAGCTTGGTTCTGCAGCTCCGGATTCTCCCGGTTTGAATCTGTTGTCGGTTTTTGTCGGTTCAGAAGGCATGCTGGGTATTGTGACCGAAGCAACGGTCAAACTCATTCCCAAACCCGAGGCGGCAACGGTCATCATGGCCAGCTTTGATTCGGTCAAGGCGGCCGGTGACGCGGTCAGGGACATTATTGCGGCAGGCATCATTCCGGCTGGCCTGGAAATGATGGATCAACGGGCCACGCAAATGGTTGAGCCCTTTGTGAAAGCGGGTTATGACCTGGACGCCCAGGCCATTCTTTTGTGTGAATCAGATGGGGCGCCCCAGGAAGTGGACGATGAAATCCAGCGCATGACGGCTGTTTTTGAAAAGGCGGGGGCCGTGCGTTTGCAGGTATCGGCCAATGAGCAGGAACGCCTGCTATTTTGGGCTGGTCGCAAAAATGCTTTTCCGGCTGCCGGACGGGTTTCTCCCGACTATTATTGTATGGATGGCACGATTCCCCGCAAGCAAATCGCCAACGTATTAACGCAAATGGCCGA
>LFRM01196734.1_pt1 | contig 13475 bp, 16 predicted proteins | sample 618341 | NCBI WGS metagenome assembly LFRM01 (sample SAMN03654438, study PRJNA283298) | anaerobic digester metagenome | isolation source: pool of bioreactors CSTR01a, CSTR02a, and CSTR03a thermophilic anaerobic... | place: Denmark: Kgs. Lyngby | collected 2014-05-21 | reverse complement strand
TAAATCACGCGATTTATCCAGTGTTTTCAACGTGTTGAGGGTTATTCAGCAGGCCCTATGTACTGACAAGTAAAAAGGTTGCACCATGCAAGAACGAATTTTTGTGCGGTTGCTGTCTGAGCAGCTAATGAAGAAGAAAACGACCTGTTCATACAGAGAATCGCTGTACAGACAGATCGTTGACCAGCATCTATATCGTTTCAACAATGATGCGCCAAGATTGATATGTTGCTGGCGTGTTGGAAACCGGCTAAATAGAAAGGCTCAACCAGAGAGAAGCATCGATAAGAAGAGCTCCCGATTATCCCCTTCATTGATGAATGCTGCAATTTTCTTTAGTCCGTTTGCCTGGTTCATCTGGTAGGTTCGCATGGACTTCTCGCTTTCTTTTCCCCAGACGTCCGTTTGTTCCTTTGCGATTCGAAACCAGTCAATACCATCAATCAGATGCCGGCGAATAACAAAGTCCTCATCTTGAGATAGCACCTTAAACAAGCTGTCTATATGCTTTAGTTTGGGTTCCAGCTCAAGCTTCTTGGCCTTCATTTCCTCGGGGATATCAAGCTCCAAATGGCCGTGCATCTTGGCTTGCGTGAGCAGCAGTTCTGCTTCAATAATTCGCCTGCTTTTCAGAAGCCGTTTCACGTTTTCAACAGTAAATTTCCTCATTTTTTCTCCTTGTGCCCGGCAAATGAAGCAAGAGCTCTGAATCCTTACTGTGGCTAATCGATTGGGATTCTCCTGCCAGGTTCTTCCGGTCGCATGTCCGTTATGGACAGCATAACGGTGTTTGAGCAATCTTTGGAGTGCAATTTTTGACATGGCGACTGGAAGAAGTAGTCAAAGGCTTAAAGGGCCATGGGACGACCAGCGATTCAACACCAGCTCCAGGGCCTGTTGGTTTTTCTCGCCTGCTGAAAAGTGACATCATGGAAGTCGGTCAATGTGCCTCCGCGCCTAACGGAGGAAAAACAAAGACTTTCCTCCGTTAGGCATTGGGTGTCCAGCTATGTTCTATTCAAGCTGGGACTTGTCGCTTTGCTGCTTATAATGCTGAAGCAGCATGCCCTGAAATGTCTCCAAGTCGCTTCTGCTGTTGATAAAGGCCACCATTCTTCTGATACCCTTTGTTAGGTTGACCTGAAAGGAGCGTGCAGTTTTTTCGCTTTCCTCTCCCCACTTATTATTGTGTTCCCGAGCGATGCGTTCAAAATCCAATCCATCGATCAGGTGACGGCGAACCACAAACTGCTCATCCTCAGAAAGAACGGCATACAAACTGTCGATGTGTTTCAGTTGACGTTCCAGAGTCATTTGCTCGTTCCTTATCTCGGTTGGCACCTCTGATTCATCCAAGCCATAAACCCTTGCTTGGGAGAGCAGGAGTTCCGCTTCAATGATTGGCTGCAACTTCAGCAACTTCCTGACATGCTCATATGTGAATTTTTCCATTCATACTCCTCCTTGTTGGCGTTGCAAAGATAGCCACCCGAAGGGGTACACCGTCTAACTTCTGCAATCGCCTATTCTCTAGGTCGCTGTTGGTTGCGCACAACGCACTAATAGCATAGCCCGAAAAAGGCTTGGAGGGGAGTGAAAAGGTTGACGTCGAGAGCGCAAAGGTTGGATCTTAAAGCGAAAATTTTGGAGGGCATCCTTTTGTGAAGATAATTGCTCCCAAATAGCGGAGGGAAGCCTTCTTCACCGAAGGATAGACAGGTTCAAACGCTCTCCATTTCCCCCGATGAGGTTCATTTTCCAGATGAATCCCAAAATATGACCTATACTGCCTATTTCGCTAGCACTATACCGGCGTTCACGGGCAAAACCAAGAACGATAGAATGCTATCGAGGTGATGTATAATGCCAGATAGCAAAGCAAGATATAAGTACATTGGGGATTTCTTTAAAGCGGCGCGGAAGAAACACGGCATCTCACAGGAGAGGCTGGCTGAGTTGACTGGTGTCAGTATGCGCCACATCAGCAACATGGAGCGGGGTTTGATTAATCCGAGCTGCGATTTGATGCGTCGTCTATTAACGTATATTCCAACAGATATCAGCTTGTTGTTTTACCCGGATACACGGGACGGTCAAGGAGATGCTGTCGAAGGAGAGCTGCTGGAGATCCTTCGCCTTTGCAGTCCTACTGACAGAGAAAAACTGGTTAAAATTGCAGGGTGCTTTCTGCAAGACTGAACAGCCAACGCCTTTCTAAACGGGTACCAAAATGACGAGTGAACAAAAACGTAATACAGAAATATCTGCCCTATATGAGCAATGGTACGAGCCGCTGGTGGGCTACTGCCGGCGACTTGCAGGCGCTAAGCGCCAAGACCTCCAAAACCAAGTGGAGGATGTTGTCCAGCGTGTCTTTCTGCTGGCAGTTGCGCGGTACAGCAAGCTGGAACATCATCCCAACATTGTGGGTTGGCTGAAGAAAAGCTGTCAGTATGAGATGAAGAACCTGCGCAAGACGTCCAACAGACGCGCCTTCAAGCATTCACTTTATGCTGATGATAGCGCTTCTAAAGAATTGCCTGATCAGGCAAACCAATACGAGCAGTTGCTTCAGAAAGAGGAAGATCAGGAGATATTGCAGAAAATCTCCGAATCATTGTCAACATCAGAAAAAGTCGTATACCAAGCGTTCTTTGTTGAAGAGAAGACCATGCAGACCACTGCTGATTTAGTTGGACGTTCTTTGGATGCAATCAAAAGCATCATCTATCGCATTAGAAAGAGAGCCCGGGAAATCAAAGAAAATTCTTCCTAAAAAATTTGCCACCTTTCTGATTCTCAGTACATAGGTATGGTGAGGAGGTAAAAGAGATGAACAAAAGCCCTGCGCCGCAAGACGAAGAGGTGATTGCAATCCTGCGTTCCCTGGATTGCGGAGAGATAACCAGGGAGGAAGCTGACGAGCAACTGCTCAACCTGATTTATCAGGAAGAGGCAAAGCCTGAAGAGCAGTGGAACCCTCAAAAGCTTGCGGCATACGAGTGGGCCCTGTACGAACTGCGCACAGGTGAACCTCTGGTCACCAGAAAGACCAGCTATTAAATGTCAAGAGGTGAAGCGGAAGAGATTTTGAGTGAGAAAGGGGGCATTAGCGACTACCCGACCCCGCCGTCCTTGACAGGCAGCCTTCCAGTGCTGAGCAATAAGCGGCGAGGGCGAGGGAAGCTGTGAAACGAAGCAACAGGAAGCGCCCTCGCCTGTGCATGGTAGCACCGGAAGGCTGTCAGTCAAGGATTCGCTTCGCCGGCTATTGGGTGGCGGAAGATGGCCCGGGCTCAGAAAGCTGAGGAGGTGCAGGCTTAGGCGGCAATGGCTCGTAAGGCCGGTTCTCTCTGAGAATAGTAAAGAGGATGTTGCACATCTTCCTGGAAACAGCGCCAATAGCCGTCAAGTGGTGTTTTCCCCGAGCCCTGAGGGCCTGGTAGTAGGCAGATAGCGTCGGGTCGCAGAAGGCGGCACGGGTGGCTGCCAGCCAGATAGCACGGCGCAGGTAAGGCGAACCTCGCTTAGATAATTTGTTTCTGGTGCCGGTAAACTCCCCCGACTGGTTGACCCGCACATCCAGCCCGGCGAAGGCCACCAGCTTGGCAGGCGTCTCAAAGCGATAGATATCGCCTATCTCTGAAAGAATGACCGCACCCAAGGTTTCCCCAACGCCGGGAATGGTGGCAATGACCTGGTTAGTTCGCCTCAGGATGTCCGCAATCTGTGCCTCCAATTGCTCCAACTGTTGCTCGGTAAAGCAAATCTGCTCAATGAGTTGCTTGATCTGGAAGGCAAAGGCCTCTCTGGCATAGGTTATGCCAAAGGTGCTGGCAGCAGCCGATTGAATCTCCTGCGCCTTTTGCTCACTGAAGCGGCCCCGGCTGGTCTTGTTAAGCAACGCAGCCAGTTCCTCTGTAGAGATGTCCAGCATGTCTTCAGGCGTCTGGCAACGCAAGAGAAGCTCCCGTGAACTGACGCCGAACATGTCGCTGAAGAGCCGTTCGTATTCCGGGAACACCTGGTCCAGCAAGGCAATGACGCGCCGCTTACAGTCGCCACAGATGTCCACCAAAGCGAGGCGATAGCGTGACAATTGCCGCAGGGCGACAATGTTCTCCTCCGACAGTGCCGTGGTGGAGTATTGACCAAAGCGCATGATTTGCGCGATGAGGAGCGCATCAATGGCATCCGTCTTGGTCTGACGGATGGACATCCGGCGAAAGGCGTCCGATTGAATGGGGTTGATGACCTGAACGGTGTATCCCTGCTCAGTCAGGTAGGCATAGAGAGCCAGCCAGTAGTGACCGGTAGCCTCCATGCCGATGACGAGTTCTTGTTGGGAAATTCGCAGACGCTCAAAGAGCTGACAGAGCTTTTCGCATCCTGCCTGCGAGTTGGCAAAGGAAAGGCTTTCAACCAGAGCCTGGCCGTCCGCCCCAATGACTGCCGCTTCGTGACTGCGTTTGGCGATATCGATACCGGCGTAGAACATGAGAAACCTCCGTTCAAGTAGTCCTCGAACAGAGATTCCTCTTCTCTTTACGGGATACAACCTCGTGAGAGATGCAGCGCCAAGCGCTATCCAGCTCATTCGCATCCACCCGTAAAGACAGAGGCGCAATTCTTTCTGCGGAGGCTGAACCTCAAGGAGGGATTCTGCGCCCTCTGTCCGATCCCCCTGATTATCCCACATGGCTTGTGGTTCACCAAGGGTTTCGCACGATGTCCCTGACTTGAAACACCGTGACTATATGATACGAGGAGGAAGGCCGGCAAAAGTTAGAGCAATACATGCGCGAACATCCTGTAAGCAAACCCCGGATGCGGATGTCCAGGCGCCTGGTCATCGCATTTGCCAGTTTGCTGCTTGTGGTGGTGGGTGTGGAAGTCTTTTTGCACCGTGAATGGCTGTTTGGCAAACCCACGGACGATGGCCAGCAGTACATCATCCAGGGCGGCAAAATCGACCCCAGGCTCATTCCGGAAGGTCAAGCGGATCCAATCCCTATGTACACCCGTGTGTCGGTAAGGAACAAGGATGAAGCTGCAAAACTTCTGGGATATGTTCCCGTCGTTCCTAAGTGGGTGCCCGATGGATGGATATTGGCGACAATTGATGTTGTGTTAGCTGAGGACATGAATCGATATGTTGTTGTCTATACAACCAAAGACAATAATAAACTTTTGAAGTATGAGAAGAGAACCTATCAGAACGCCCAGCGAGCACAAGCTGCTATTCAACAGGATGTACTTGGGGAAACTATACGCGTTGGAAACATAGATGTCTATATCAAGACAAACACTCAAGTTCCAGCATGTGTCTGGATTGACGGACTTAGCTATTCAGCGGTGTATGGACCCGTAAGCGAAAACGACTTGTTTGATATCACAAGATCTATACTAGAGGAGGGGTTATAATGAAAAATGTGCTATTGATTTGTCTGATACTCATGCTAGCATTTTCGGCGTTTTTTAGCGTACAGGCCAGCGCGATTCCCCACGCTAATCCAGTTTTTGAAGAAGCTTCCGTCTATTTGTACGAGAATTTCAGAGCCCATTTTACTGCGTCGACAATGAGTTACTGTTCGACTATCAGCGTGACGTATTGTGCGCTTCAGAGGCTCAGCGGCGGAAGGTGGGTTTTTCACCAGCTATTACCCTTACCCAGCTATGTAGCAGTCAGTACTTCAACCTATGATGATATGGTGGATTATTCATCATATGCACCTTCTAGCGGAACCTACAGAATAAAGGCAACATTTTCAGGAGGCGGTGAGTCTGTCACGCAATACTCAAATAGTCGGACGCGCTGATTTTTTGATCAACAGTTTGTAACGATGTGACACCAAAAATGCTCCCTCTTCAACCGCGCCTCCTCATTGTCCTCGCGATAGTCGGCACTGCATTGCACGAGGTGAAAGGAACAGCAAACACCAGAAAATCGGGCGCCCATTGTAATTAAAAACCTCCCCATGCAAGTACCAGGCATGTGACCGGCTGTAGCAGCCGACACATGCCTTCTTTGTGTCCCCAAAAATATCAGGCTGACCGCATTCTTCCGACCACCGCTCGGCTGCTGCTGAGCCGGGAAGGGAATGAGGGCCATGAGAAGCGCATCCGGTTTCGGAGCGTTCCAGCATCGCTTTGCGGACTTTTCACATGCCCTTGCGCAACCTGATTACCACAAGTCCTTCTTTTGCATCCATTGGCAGGCTGCCATCGCCCGGTGTCCTTGACCGCTTTTCTGCCACGGATTGTTCCCAAAACCAGAAAAGAAAGGTCAAACACCATGAAACACGACAACAATGCGGATCATCAGGGCAAGCGGGACAGCGGCGGTATCCTGTACTGCTTTGTGGATGGTGTGTTGGAAATCACCCTGGAGATGTTCCTGTCGGAAAACCCGGATGCCACCCAGGAGGACTACCAAAAGTGGAAAGATCTCTGTGCGCACCTGTTTACCCAGGAAAGGCGTGACAGTTGGCGGCAAACCCACAAAAATGTAATGCTGCACGAAGAAACGCTGGCAGATGCACACACCGATTCCGCCGAGGATGCCTACTTTTCCCGTCAAGAGGAAGAGGAGGCGCAGGCCCAGAGGCAACGCCAACGTTTCCTGCTGCAAGCGGCGCTTGAGCGTATCGGTAAGAAACAGCGCCGCAGGTTCCTGATGCATGTCGCCCACGGCATGAGCTGCCGGGATATTGCCGCCGTGGAGGGGGTCTCCCACCAGACCGTCCACCGCAGCATCCTGCGAGCCAGGGCGACCATCGAACAGTGTCTTTTCTGTCAGACCAAGTAACCGACCAAGCAAAGCGGGGATTTCTGTCTCAAACACAGAAATCCCCGCCCCAGGCAGCGGCAGCACCCAGTGATTAACCGTTGGCTTCGGAAAAGTCCTCGTCTTCCGGCTCAATCTCGCCATCGATGTCCAGTTCGCCATCGAACTCAGGCATCAGCTCGGCCTCAGCGTCATCCATGGGCTGGGCATCATCCATATCATTCACGCCCGGCATCTCGTCTTCAGGGGTCACTCGATCAAAATCATCCATCATTGTCTAAGTCCTCCTATGTTTTACTTGATAGGCAACACCTGCAGACGGCAGAGATGTCCATGATTCCGCTGTGCTGCCTCTGTTTTGATAACCATTCATCACCTAACCGGCAGCAGGTGAGCCTGTACTTATGGTAGAGGATGAAGGCTGAATAAAGGAGTGAAGAAAAACGAAAAAACCGACATATGGTCTGGTACCGAAAAACCGGACAAGTCGTTTGTGTGGGTAGTTGCTTGAAGCGCGGCTTTCAAGGCGTATCCTAGGAAGCCAGAGGTCGTTCTGAGATACCCATTTCGAAATCTACCGGGGATTGGTAGCCAAGGCTTGAGTGAAGGCGCCTGCGGTTGTAGTACAGCATGTACTCTCTGACAGCCTTTGTGGCCTCTTGGCGTGTCTTAAAGCGCATCCTCTCCAGCCACTCAACCTTCAGTGTTTTAAAGAAGGATTCAGCACTGGCGTTGTCGTATGGGTTGCCCGCTGCACTCATGCTCTGCCGGCCACCAGCATTGGCTACAGCGTTGCGGAGGTCATGGGATGCGTACTGGCATCCCCGGTCACTGTGAAAGATGAACCCTGTCTTGGGGCGACGGTTTTCCATGGCGTTCTCAAAGGCTGCAATAGCCAGGTGGCGGTCAATTCGCTTGCTCAATGCAAAGCCCACGACGCGTCGGGAATAGAGATCCAACACAGTGCACAGGTATTGCCAGCCCTCGTCAGTTCGGATGTAGGTCATGTCCGAGACCCAAACTTGATTGATACCGCTTGGATTATTGCCTGATTTTAGCAGATTGGAGAATACTTCCAGGTCGTGGTTCGAGTTGGTTGTGTTCACCCGGCGTCTGCATGTTACAGGGACCAGACCCTCCTGAATCATGACGCGCCTCACCTGCTTGCGGTTGATGCGGATTCCCTTCTTGGCCAGCTCAGCTGCGATGCGTCTGGCGCCGTAAATCCGGTGGCTCCCGTAGAACACATCCACGACGTGTTGCGTCCGAAGTCGTTCCCGGAGCTGGCGCTGGCTCTCTCCCCGTCTGTGGTATTCGTAGTAGCCTTGACGGCGAACATCCAGCAGCCTGCACATGGTGCTCAAGGACAGGCCAGGCACCGCATTCTTGTCAATCCAGGCATACTTCACCGCGGGTTTTTGGCGAAGTACGCCGCCGCTTTTTTTAGGAAATCCAGCTCCAGTTCCAGCTCCTTGACCCGGCGTTTCAAGCGGCTGACCTCGTCGGTTCCGTCCTGCCCGGTGCCTTGCGTGAAGGCTGTCTCAGGATCTGAGTCAAACTGTACTTTCCACTTGTAGATCGTGTTCTCGTGGACGCCGTACTCGTTTGCAACACTGCGGGGCGTCCGGCCTTCCGCGACCAGAGTGACGGCTGCGATCTTCTCCTCCCGGGTGAATTTGCTTTTGCGTGGCATGATAACAACTCCTTTGTGGTTTGATTCTACCACACTAACGAGTTGTCCGCTTTGCGAGGGCCAGGTCACATATATCAGAGGCCGTATTGCGCCAGCCCTTGATCAGCAAAAAGACACCTGGTAGCGGTACTTTTTGTAGAAGATGTGAAGCAACTGGAGATACATAGGCCGGCACACCTCCAGTCCTTCCGCTACCAGGTGCCTGTGTCCATGATAAGCTTTTGCTGCTGAAATTGAAGTGAAAAAAGCTGCACAAAACGAGAAACAGACTAACCTGCATCGGATTGAAGAAAATAGCTATTCGCTGCTTCTAAAGGGGTGAGCAAGAGCTTCTATGATGCGGGAGTGATATAATTCGCGGTATGCATGAATTGTTTAGTATGATGCGTTATAATACTGGAGCGCAATTATACAGTTCTTATCTATTTCTGGACTATGTATTAAGGAGATCTCTCATGAAGACAGCTATTCATCGATTAACCTTGGTAGTGTTACTTGTGCTCATGCTTTCCCTTCCATTTCTCGTTTCAGCTGCTGGTGCATACGAGAAGGAGATGCTAACTACTGATTTCAAAGCAACAGGACGAGCTTTTTATGCCTTGGCTCGCGTAAATGCGGAAAATGCAACTGGAACATATCTCCGTGAGTTACAAAGTAATGATAGTAGAACGATGGCATTCTTAAATAATGGTTGCTTGGTAAAGTGCTTGTACCCGCCAGAGGATGGCTGGATCGTAGTAGAGCTATCCAACACAACTGGTGTGGTTCGTGAAAAGGATCTATCCTTTGATATTGGGGCTGTAAAACCTGTCACGAACAGTTATCATGCTGTGAGAAATGTTGTGTTAAGTGGTGACCCAAAAGAGGCAAATCCAGATTGGCACGAGGTTTTGCAGGCCGGTCAACAATGCACCGTTCTTTACTTGTCATGGCCGTATCCAGAAGCATATCATCACTATTATCTGGTCGAAACGGATGGTATGTATGGCTATGTGCCGATTGATTCCATCGCAAAAATAGGTAACCAATAACACATCTCTATCATTACAATGTGCATTTGGTAAACACTAAGCGGAAACTACTTGTATGGGGACTGAAGGTCGGAGAATTGCTTGGCAGTATGCTGAGTTAGTGACTTGCCATCTCAAGAGACAGAGGGGTAGCAAACGCTACCCCTCCATTCATTAGAGATTATTGTACCAATGCTCGGCGTGCCTGGCACGAGTTGCATAGTCAGGAGATTTGGGTCGTTCATATCCTTTACAGAAGACGGCGGATAGATCTCTGACATTCATAGTCGATGCTTTGTACTGAGTAGCTGTCATACCAGCTTTGCTCGGCATCCATTGGCCAAATGAATGACTAGTACTCATTTCTTCCGAAAGCCTCATTAACTGCACATCAATGTCGTCGATTTGCCTCTGCTTATCGCAAGCATATGTCAAAATCTTGCTTTTTGCTGAAGTCCATTGCGTCAGGCCGTAGCCACCAGAGTCATTGTTCTCCTTCCTCCCTTGCCATAAGCCTGGGTTAATCTTGCTTTCCACCTGAATATTACCAAGCATTGCGCAAATAGCGTTTTTTGTCCAGCCTTTCGCGGTGCAATAGTTATAAATGTACCTTGCATTTGCTGTCATCTCGGAGCCGTAGTCTGACAGGTAGCGATTCCCGATGTAGTATGTGCCCTGAGAACCCGAAGCCGTATTACTATTGTAATTTCGATTGTAGCCAACTGTTCCTTGAACGAACTTCGCCATAATGTAACCAGTAGTGCTTCCGACCTTGACTCGTATCCATGTTCCAGTTTTGTTGTTAACCTTGATGGCGCTTCCGTTCTTTACATCTATGACTTTCCCCGCAGTCCCCCATGGATTATTACGGATATTAACTGTGCCTCCATTACCGTGTTTAGTGGTATCAACAGTTGCAGCGATTGGGAATGTTGAATCATCGCTTCCACCCCCGCCAAGGTTAGGATCATTGGGTGTCAAGAACTTGGTCATGATGTAACCCGTTTTGCCACCGTATGCCGCATTGTGCCATCCAGATTCACTGGACGGAGATGCTTCAACTGCCTTTCCGTAGCCCACGCGGATAAGAACTGTGCCATTGGGTTTGCTCCTAAGATTAACGGTTTCATTACTCGGAATGTTGAAAACATACATGGTTGCCATAATGATTTCTCCTTTGTGTTTAATGACATTCTTGGATGCTGCCAGTCGTCCTTAATGCCATACACAGTATAGTTAATAGAGAACCGCTAATAGGAGTGAAAAAAATCGACACTGTGATATGTGCAAATAGTGAGAAGACAGAGCAGTAGAAAAGAACATCATTAGTTAGAGTGAGACGGCAACACATTGATAGAGGCATTTTTAAGTTGCATCTGACTGAGATGTCGCACTACTAAAAAACCGCCTTGCGGCAATGGGGTGACAAAACACGCATATTTGCAATATAGGTGAGGGGATACATTTTCTCAACGAGAAGCCACCACCCACCCTCTCAGCGCACCTTGACAAGTAAACACTCATTCATCAGAAACATTCTGCTGCGGGTGTCGAAAGATGCCAGCCACGAAAGCGGTACGCCATGACCCTGTGATGAGCAGGCGAGCGAGCCATACCGGCTTTGAATATCGGGTTGCTACCGATAATGGCGATGAGGCGCAGCAAGGATAATGATACTCCTGTCCAGCCACAGGTCGAGCGTGATCAAACCGTCGCAACCAATGGGGGCAGCTCGGAGAGAACCTCGGAGGGGTGAGATTCCCGTGGAGCAGGTACGCAGCCTGCCTTCTGATGACTTCCCATTCCCAGGGGTGTTAAGAACAAGTGTGGGAACTGCCTAGCGAATGGTCATGCCAGCCATTCGCCAGGCCGATGAATTAATCACCTGCAAAAGGACAGCCCCTAAAGCTACCCCTTTGTGCTTGCGATATGACTTTGACAAACTTGCGCTCGTGTTTCAGATGCATACAATAAAATCAGGATAGCCTTTTGCATCTGCCCAAAACACGAAGAAAGGAGTGCTTATGGATCAACAGGGAACAGAAAGCAGAAGGATGATCCCGGTTCCCGCTTCAAAAACCTACCGGGTGGAAGAGATTGCGGCGATTCTGGGGATTGGCCGCTCCTCGGCCTACAACCTGGTTCGAAAAGGGAACTTCAAAGTGTTGCGCATAGGTACATCCATACGAGTGTCAAAGTCGTCCTTTGATGACTGGTTGGACCATCAGGAAGAATAAATGGAGGTTTTCCGATATGGCAACCATCATCAAACGCAAGAAAGCGTATTCACTTGTCTACAACTACACCAACGAGCTTGGCGAAACCAAGCAAAAATGGGAGACCTGGCATACCTACAAGGATGTGATGAAAAGAAAGGCAGAGGTGGAAAACGGACAGCAAAGCGGTGTTTTCTGCGCCCCAAGCAATCAAACCATTGAGGACTTTATGTACGATTTTGTGACCATGTATGGCGAGAGCCAATGGGGTGTGTCGACATATGACGGCAACACTGGGTTGATAGCCAATTATGTTAATCCCATCATTGGGCAACTGCAGATACAAGAGTTTAATGCTCGGGCAGCAAACAAGTACATTCAGGTTCTTCGTAAAACACCGCCTGTCTCCACCAAGTGGCGCAAGCCAAAGGGAGAGGTCATCACTAATCAAACCATCAGCGGCATTGTGAAGCTGCTTCGATGTGCATTCAAGCAGGCTGTTCGCTGGGAGGTTATCGGAAAGAACCCATTTGATGCAGTGACTATCCCCAAGCCCAAGTACAAGAAGCGAGAGATTTGGACAGCCGAAGTCATCAGCCAAGCGCTTAATGCGTGTACAGACACCAAGCTCTATCTGGCAATGAACCTCTCCTTTGCCTGTTCTTGCAGGATTGGCGAAATCCTGGGACTCACATGGAATGATGTTCACATCAAAGATGAGGACATTGCCAATGATGATGCACACATCGTCATCACACAGGAACTGGAGCGCTGCTCAAAGCGCTCAATTGAACTCCTTGGGGAAAAGGACATCCTGCACGTGTTTGACCCCCTCAAAGGGAACACAAGCACACGGCTTGTCCTCAAACGCCCCAAGACTGAATCGAGCTACCGCAAGATCTGGCTCCCCAAGACGCTTGCCTACATCTTGCGGGAATGGGAGAAATCTCAGCAGGAACTGAAACGGTTCTTGGGCAAGGAGTATGAAGACTACAACCTGGTCATCGCCCAGTCCAATGGGAAGCCCTGTGAGAGAAGGATCGTTGACAAAGCCTTTCAGCGCTTGAAAGAAGAGGCTGATTTGCCAAACGTAGTCTTTCATTCCCTGCGCCACTCGAGCACCACCTACAAACTGAAGTTGAATCACGGTGACCTGAAAGCCACGCAAGGTGACACAGGACACGCAGAGATCGACATGATAACCAAGGTGTATGCACACATACTGGACGAGGACCGCAAGATCAATGCACAGAAGTTTGAAGCATCCTTCTATGCAAATCCTGACCTGCGGGAAGTGAGCGCTCCCAAGGAAACAGAATCAAGTAGCAATGCCATCGACTTGGGTGCGCTGGTACAACAGCTTCAGCAGAATCCGGAGTTGGCAAAAACCCTGGCATCCTTGCTTGGTCAATGAGATTGGGACGGTACTCATGCGATGCAGAAAGGTTCTTAGCAAATGCTTAGCAAAACGTTCGATACCCCAAAACGGCGTTCCATACTTCTTAGCAAATTATGCAAGATTTCCCTCCCGTATACAACACTCAGGCTTGGGGGTGGTTAGAAACAAAAAGCCGCAAAATCGTTGATTTTGCGGTGTTTTGGCACTCCCGGGCAGGGTCGAACTGCCGACTTTTCGCTTAGGAGGCGAACGCTCTGTCCACTGAGCTACGGGAGTTTATGCAGCATTTGGTGATAGGTCGTCCCGCACTTAGGAGGCGAACGCTCTATCCGGCTGAGCTACGGGGACATTGATCGTGTGCAGAACTTAA